>Ga0209308_10000669_pt1 | contig 33933 bp, 23 predicted proteins | sample COGITO_mtgs_1204_3_FD_184806 | JGI IMG/M metagenome (GOLD analysis project Ga0209308, IMG submission 184806) | Pelagic marine microbial communities from North Sea - COGITO_mtgs_120405 (SPAdes) (version 2) | ecosystem: Environmental > Aquatic > Marine > Epipelagic ... | reverse complement strand
TGCGTCGTTGTTTGCGGCGTTGGGTTTGGGTATCTGCTGCTTCCTTGCGATATACCTCCTCCCATCGCCGCTGGAGGAGCGGATTGAAAATTCTGTTGTTGTTGTTGTTGTTGTTGTTGTTGTTGTTGTTGTTGTTGTAAAGGTGGTTGACCACCCATCCCCGACGGAGGATATTGCGCCTGCCCGGGCGGCTGCTGAGGATACGACGAGAAAGACGAAGCCGGCGGTTGTTGCTGCTGCTGCGCTCCTCCTCGAAACCCGGTATTCGTCGAAGTCGACGACGATGTTGGTGGAGGAGGCGTCCCACCGAAATGGACTCTCGGAGGTGCCTGCGGATGCGCGTGTAAAGGAGAATTATTATTTTGCAAATTCATCCCCGTCGGAGGCGCAGAAGAGGGATACCCGGCTGTTGCGGATGATCCCGGTGGAGGCGCAGGAGCCGGAGCGTTATGTTGTTGTTGCTGATACCCTCCGTTGTGCATCGGTGGTCCCGGTTGGTGATACTGATGAGACGAAGGATTAGGTGGATTCATACTTACTAATTCGGATCTCTTCTTTTTCTTTTTGTGTCCGTTTAATAATTTTTTTTGTAAAGGCGAGCGAGTTTCAAAACACCAAAAAAGAGAGGAGCGTTTTTGTCCCCCTCTTCACATACTTTTTTTGTATCTCTTTCTTGTCTCTGTCATCCCACATTTCAATCACACACACACACAAGAGACTTCTAACCACGCTTTCTTTCCTCTCTCTCTCTCTCTCTCTCTCTCTGTATACGGGTAGTAGTTTTCAATAACCGTAAAGTCCGTTTTATTATATAAGAGCGTCGTTTGAATAAAAGAGAGAAAGAAAGAGAGAGAAAGTAGTACCATCGCTGTTGCAGCTGGTCGATTTCTCTTTCTGGTCGTAGACGAAGAGGAATTCACCAGAAAAGGCAGAGGAGAGAGAAAAAATAATATTCCTTCCTAGCTAAAAATAGCATCACAAACATTTTCCCCTTATTAATCCTTTCTGTTGTGGTTGTTGTTGTTCTAAAAAATGGCGGCAGGAAGAAGAGCGACGACGACGACGATGAGAATACCGAACGCGAGAAGAGCGCGTTCGAGACTGTCGCAGAGCACGAAGGAGCGGTTGAGGTACGTTTAGTATCAGTACATGGATTCGAATTTTTTCAATCGTCATCACCCGTTCGTCAAACGGTCTTTTTCTCCTTTTTTCTTTCAAGGAAGGGGTCGGGGTAAATAGTATTCGTGTCGCGTACTCATTAACACACGCACTCTCTCTCTCTTTCTCTGATAACAACAGAATGCGCGCTTTCCTGTGCGGTTTCGCTTTGTTCGCGCTTTTAGCGACGCTCTCGGCGGTCTTCTCGTCGTCGTCCTCCTCCTCATCATCGTCTTCATTTGACTTGGTGTCAAAATCGGCGACGACGACAACCGATATGGGTGGAGGAGGACGACGACTGTTGTCCGCAGGTGGCGGCAAATGCAAACCAACGAAAGATTGGGAGAAAGTTGGAGGATTAATCGGGTATTTTGTCGGCGTTTTGTATTTATTCTTGGGGATAGCGATAGTCTGCGACGACTATTTTGTCGCGTCGTTGGAGGCGATATCGGAAGCGTTGGGCTTGTCCGACGACGTCGCCGGGGCGACATTCATGGCAGCGGGGTCGTCTGCACCGGAACTTGCGAGTTCGTTGATGTCGTTGGTGAATGCGAACGCGTCGTCGTCTATTGGCGTCGGTACGATTGTCGGGAGCGCGATATTTAACATTTTGATAATCATCGGGATAACGACGATTTCTGTCGGCGACACCTTGATTTTAGATTGGAAACCTTTGGTAAGAGATTGTACGTTTTACGGTGCCGCGGTGGTTGGGATTGCGACGACGTTTTCAGGAGGCCGGGTTGATTGGTGGGAAGGTGGGATCTACGTCGGTTTGTACGGCCTTTACATTTTGTTCATGACGTATAACGAATTTTTCATGCGCAAAATGGATTTGTTGTGGCCAGAGCGAGCAAAGACGCTCATGGAGTTGAACAAAAGTCTACAAGCAGAAATAGAAGCGAGCCAAGCGGAAACCGGAGAAGCACCGAGCGACGGAGGCGAAGGGCGACCGAGCGAAGAGGGAGCAACGCCGAACATATCGGCGATTCTCGCGGCGAAAGCGGCGGCAAACGTCTGGAGAAAAAAGACGAAAACGTATCGCGACAAAATTCGCGAAGAGACTGGAAAAGATCCAGACGATCGCGTCGGTGTTAGTATCAGCTCGAGCTATATTTCGAAGAGTGCGATTCGTAAGATGCGATCAGACGCGCTTTTGGTTGAACATGTTCTGAAGATGCGCGAAAAGAACGGGTTGTCCTCCACCGGCGACCGTTCGACAAACGTCGCGTCGGTACTCTCCATTGAAGACGCCAGAGAAGAAGAGGAACTGTCCTTCGCGCTCCCGGAGAACAAGAAACAAATTCCGATGTATTTGTTATCCATGCCTTGGTATTGCGTCTTTGCATTTTGCATTCCAAACTGCCAGAAAGAAAAGTGGAAAACATGGTATCCGATGTCGTTTCTCATGTCCATCGTTTTTATCGGATTCATCACGCACTTTATGGTTGATTGGTGCACTAGAATCGGTTGCATTTTGAAGATTCCTCCAGTCGTCATGGGAACGACTGTTTTAGCTGCGGGAACTTCAATTCCAGATGCTTTGAGTTCAATTGCGGTCGCGAAAGATGGCTTGGCGAACATGGCGGTTGCAAACGCCGTCGGATCGAACGTGTTTGATATTTGGCTCGGATTGGGATTGCCGTGGCTTTGCTATTTATCGTGGCAAACGCCAAATTATTTGATCGTAACGACGAACGAGTTGATCCCAAGCACGCTTATTTTAGCCGGGGTTTTGTTTATTTATTTCGGATCAGTGGCGGCGAGTGGGTTCACGCTATCGCCAAAGATTGGATGGGTATACATCGGGTTGTATGTGTTATACGCCATCTACAACATCGTGTGCGTGTGGATATTAGACATATACAAAATAGAGTAGGTGATTGTGAGATTGAGCGAAAGAAAAAAAGCGCGAATATATATGCTATTATTGAAAGTATCTAATGTAATCTAAAATCTATTTGCGTCTATCTCTTCGCGTTCAATCGGGCGCTGATTTCTTGCGCGCGTTTTGCGGCGCGTTCTGCCGCCGTCATAAGTTTTCCAGGTTGGTCTGGTTTCATCCTTTTTTGCGCTCGAGCGCGCTCTAATAATATCTCCTCTTCAGTTTTTCCCTCCAAGACTTTCTGCATTTCGATTTGATGTCGAACGTTCGGATTGGAATATATCGGTTTACTCTTTTCTGCCGCTAATATCTCTTGCGCTCGCGCTCTTTCTCTTTCCTCTCGCACTCTCTCTCTTTCCTCTCGCACTCTGTCTCTTTCCTCTCTCATTTGATTTCTCGCGCGTTCTTTCTCCTCTCTTTCTTTTTCCTTCTTTTTCTGCTCTTGTTCCAAAGCCAACTGTTGCCGAGGTCCGTAATGAATGACAACATTCGTGGTCGTCCCGATTAACCTCGATTGCTTCGAAAATTCAACTTTTAAACTTCTGCCGCCTATTTCCATGCCGTTTAATCCTTTCGCCGTCCTTGCCTGTTCGTGCGACAAGAACTCAACGAACGCGTACGTCTTACCTTCACCTCCCATTTTGGTTGCAACTACAGTTCCTACGTGCGACATGAGCTGAACTAACGCATCTTGATTCATCGCTATCGATAAATTTGCCACGTGGACAGTTCTCTTGTCGTCTTTATCATTTTCCACGGAGATACCTCCGCCGATATCAAATGACGTCGGGCCATCGATACCAGTCGAAGGAGCGTGCACATCGTTTTGAGCAGCATTCGAAGTATTCGCATTCACATTCGTCTTAAAGTCACCTATGTTGCTGCGTTCCCTTTCATTTTCACCGATTCCGTTATGAAGATGCGCTCCTCCCGTATCTTCAGAATAGACCGGAAACGGCGACCCTTCAATCTTAAACCGTCCGTTATTCTTCGGATTTCTTTGCTCGTTGAACACCACGTCCACATATACGTTGTACGTTCCTCTCTCCAACGGTCGATACTCTCCGTAATACACCAAGGACTTCCCATCCATAACCTTCAACTCGAAAGTATCAAACTCTTCCTTCGCGGCGTTCTCTTTCGTCGTCGAAGCTAACAAAACGCGTCCTTCCACCGTCATCTTTCCGCATTTCTTCATCATCTCCACTTCCTCTTTTGTCGGTTTTGTCAGCGCGTTTCCCATCTCGTCTCGCATTTGCACGTATACTTTCGCCGTTTCGTTCTTCTTACATCCGCTCACCAACGTTCCCGTGGCGGTACACTTCAACGGGTCGATCAATCCGTACGGCGATTGCAATCGAATCGGATTCGGTGGTGGATTTTTCAATTTTATAGCTTCCGACGACGACGGTAGCATTTTCCCTCGCTCTTCGTCTTCCTTCTCGTCTCCGTTCCTCAACCCAAGTGTCTTCTTTTTGTCGTAATTCGCGAACGTGGCTAAAAACGCCTCTCTCGCCGTCAGTGCTAACTTCTCCTCCTCTTTCTCCGTTTGGGTGATGATTTTCTCGTCGTCGTCAGCTTTGACGATAAACGTCGATATCGCTCTTTGCTCGTGCTGCTCACGCTGAATCGTATTATTACCCATCGTCGCGTTCGGAGGAGGCGGAACGTTGACGACGTTTACTCCTATTTCTTCTTTCACTTCTTCTTCTTTCGTCTCATCAGTTTGACGAATAAATGAAGGAGGAGGAGGTACCTCTCGAAGAGGAGGAGCGGCGGCTAACGCGGCCGCAAACACCGCGTCCACTTCCTCCTTGGCTATCTCGCCGGCGTCAGAAGCTGCCGGGGCCATTTCCGTTGTTATCTTCGTCTTCTTTCGATTCACTAATTTTCTCGAGAGTTGATTTTTGCAGTTTTGTGTCTGTCCCCCACTTTTTTAGTACGTAAAGTTGTTGGAAAAAGAGGGACTCCAACACTCACTACACAACACATGCGCGCATAAAACGACACGCTTTCGCTTTGTAAAAGCTGCTCGCGCTGCTCATCGTGAGAAGAAGAAAAGAAGAGAAGACAAAACGATACACACACGCGCGCACGAAGTATACGTCTCAAAAAACGCACGGCATTATTATGTCTTCTTCTTCTTCTTCTTCTTCTTCTTCGAGTAAAAATACTAATGTTGGAAGAACAGCGTTCCGTCGGAACATCGAACCTACGGAAACCTTAGCCGGGTTGTGCATTAAATACAACATCGCCATGGCGGACATCCATCGAGCGAACAACGGAACGTTGGTGAACGAAAACACCGCGCACGCGAAAGGGTGGGTGATGATTCCGTATTTCGATCGAGACGGGAAGAAAATAAATAATGATTCCGAAACGAAACCATCTACTTCGTCCTCGTCGGAAAAAGCTATCGATAAGTTGAGGAGACATTATTCGCTTCCCGGAACGCCGGAAAAAGGGACGACGACGAAAACGAACACGAACACAGCCAAGGACGACGACGACGAGAAAGAAGCTCATAAAAAAGAAATTGAAGTGATTGATACGATACGATACGAATACAAACCGGCGGAGAAGAAAGGAGAGTATGGGAAAAGCGAGACGAAAACGAGAAAGAAAGAGAGAGAGAAAGAGAACGATGTGAATAGTAATAGTAACGATGCGTCTCAAAAAAGTCAGCACGCGACCGTAGCGAATGGGTATGGTCCGAGTAGTATGTTTGCGAGAGATAAACCTCTGTTTACGCCGCACAAGGAGAAACCTGCGGCGGCGGCGGAAGCGATTACCATGGAAGGTACGGGAATACGAGCCGCGATGAAATATAAGTCGAAGACGTTGTTTTCAAAGTTGAAATCGAAAGCGCTTCACTTGACGGCGGATTTGAGGGAGGAGAAAAGAGCGGATTCGCCAAATTTTCGGGAGAGTTTGAACGATATTCGCGGGCCGCCGCCGAAAGGGAAAGGCGATTAGAAGTAGAGAGAAAAAAGGATAGCACCGCGTAGAAGAATAACGTAAAGTTTTATTATTATTAGTTGCGTAGATACAAAATTAAAACAGTTCCAGAATAAGTATACATGTATACATGCGAGCGTTTTATCATAAAAAATATTTTCTCATCGGGTCCACCAAATCATGCGAGACCCACCGGGTACGTGTCCTCCTCCATTTTCTTTTTGTCGCGGCGGCGATAAAGCTTCAAAGTCACCGAGTGGATCTGGGAGGTTCAAATCCTCTTCGCCCAGAGTCGGGAAATAGCTCGAGCAAAACTGCGAGACGGCTTTTTCCATCTGCCAAATTGGCGACCACAAACCACCACCGCCGCCGCCGCCACCGTTCGTAGTTTTATTATCACCATTAGCATTATTATTATTAGTATCATGAGCAGTGTAGGTGTCAACGTTGCTATTGTTTAGCGCTGGAGCGCCAGCAAAATTGGCAGCAGGTTGCTGCCCTTCTCCGTGATCGCTCACCGCGGGAGACACTTGATACGAGTTTGTCTTACTGTTGTCGTACACGTCTGCTTCGTACAGTCTCGAGAAAGCGTTGTTTTTTCCAAGCGCGCCGCTCCCTTGCTGCGGCGGCATTGACGGTGGAACGAGGCTTCGCGCCTTCTTCCTTTCGCGCGCGAGTTCTTTCAATCGCTGGGTCTTTTCGTTCATTTCGCGAACTTTCTGCGCGGCAATCGCGGAAGCTTCTTCGTGTCGCATACCTTTCAAGATGGCTTCGCAATACGTCTCGGCGGCTAAAGCCTCCGAAGACGTGAGTTTACTCTTCTTACTTTTCTTCTTGGAAATTTTACCACCAGATGCGGTTGAACAAGACAAAATTTTGTTCGCTTTCTTGGCATCTTTGAAGGATGTCTTGGCGCCCTTGGGAGACTGCAACGGATTGTTGTGCACTTCTCTCTTGGAAAAAGCGTGCAAAACGGTCTCTTCGCGGCTAAGCGCGCTTCCGGATTCATCCTTGTCCAGTAACATGCCTTGTTCTTCAATGAACGGTAGCAGTCCTCGCCTGGACTTTGCAATCGCCTTGAAATCTTTCTTGCCAAACTTTTCAGGCGTCGCGTCAATGTTCACAACGTCGACGTCGTCTTCCTCCTCCATCGCCGCCGATGAGAATCGTTCTTTCTTTCTTGCGCACTTTGGGGACTGTTGATAAACGAGCGGACCTGGATCTTCGACTTTCTTCGTTTCGTTCTCTTCTTCGTCTTCACCTTCTTCTCCTTCGTCGTCGTTTCGTTCGTTGTCACTTTCAAACGGCTGCGGCGCGTTTGTACCACCGACTTGCTTCTTCTTCTTCTTCTTCTTCTTCTTCTTCCCTTCGTTGCATTCGTCCGGTGAAAGCATTTGTCGAAACTCGCAAAAATCTTTCGCGCCGGTGAACACGTTGCTCACTATTCCGGTCAATCGCGGCGAGGTCAAGAATCCGGTAATCCCACCACTTCCACCTCCTCCTCCTCCTCCTCCTCCTCCTCCAAAGTATCCGTGATTGGTACTCACCTCGATATTCTTTGGGCGCTGTTGTTTCTTCGTCGCGCTGCCGGTAACTGCCGTCGTCCCGAACCGTGCCTGAGTCTTGATGTTCTCACCCCCGCCGCCGTGTGGATTTCCGGTATCGTCGAAATACGAGCCTTCCGCTTTATCCCAATACCCCGGCGATAACGGCGCTTCCTCCATGGAGAAGATTGCCGCCGCCATCTCTCCGTCGCTTCTCTTCTTACTACTATCATCTCTATTATTGTTATTCTCATTAGTATTCCCGTCTTCTCTCTTCTCGTTATTTTCTTCTTCTCTTCTCGCGAGTTTCGGCGAGAGCGCTCTCAACGCCGCCACCAGCGGGTGGGGCGGCGGTCGATCATTTCCTCCATCATTTCCTCCATCATCATCATCATCGTCGTGGTAAAACTTCCTCGCCGCTTTCGGTGCTTTAATCTTCTTGTAGCAACCACCCACACCTCCTAAAGATGATATCGATCCCGGCGGACGTCCTGTTCGAAGAAGAGAAAAATTTAGTTTTTCAACCGTCAGGACAGAAATGAGAAAGCAGTCAAATATTTTTATACGAAACGAAGACAAAAAATCAAAGACGAACAACTGCCATGCGGGCGAGAATGGGTTGATTCTTACCTTTACTCTTCTTCTTTTCCACCTTGTTGGGTGTGCCGATGATATCTTTCTGCTGCTGTGACTTGTTTTTCTGCTGACTGAGCAATAACAAGCTCGGTTTCTCGTGATTGTGCTGGTTTTCGTACTTCGCGAGTCCGTTTTCCACTTGCTTCCTGGCTGGACAATCCGGTTTCGTGCATCGGTAGTAACTTCTCGGGAACGAGGCCGATTTGATGTTCTTCTGACCGTATTTCCGCCACTTGAATCCGTCTTTGATGTCGTGTTTGATCATACTTTATTATTATTATTATTAGTGTTGATGATCGCAACACTACTTTTATTCCTTCTCTCTTTCTCTCTCTCTCGCGTTTGAAACCCAAGAAGAGCACAGCGCGCGCGAGGAAGACGATCGGATGGGAGATGGGAGATGCGGTGTGTTCGAGAAGAGAGAGAAAACGACCAACAAACGCGACGGACGAAGAGAGAGAAGAGGAGAAAAAAGTGTCGCAAAAATCTGGAAATCTGGAAAACGAACCGACGCAGGTTCTTCTTTTTGCATTTTTTTCCTCCTCTTTCTTCTGCTTGGTGTTGTCCTCTCCCTCTGAAGTTCTGCTCTTTTTGAAGAAGGCACGAGTTTTTTTGTTGTTGTTTTGTGCATCAAACACACTCGTTTGCGAGATATAAAAACACCTCGACGCTTTGTTGCAATACCATAATAATTAATGGGCGTTTTAAGAGTCAAAGGTAAAGATTTGATCGCGTTTCGTCGCTGAAACTTTCTCTTTCTCCCGATCCGAAAGATCGCGGCGCGCTCGTTCTCGTTCTCGTTCTCTCTCTCTCTCTCAGAAGAGAAGAAGAAGAATTCATTCGATCGTCGAAAGAATATCTCTCTCGTCGTTCCTGTTTTGAAATTTCATCGTATTCACACTTCTTCTCTCGTTCTTCTCAAATACTACTACTCAAACCATAATCAACATTAAAAACATCAGTGTTGGAGCTGGAAACTCCGGCTTCGGACACGCAGAACACGAAATTTTGCGCGGTGAAAGTGGAAATACGAGACCCGGTAAATAAAGATGCGCCTCGTCAAAAACGAAAAACGGAGATGAAGGAAGTGTTCGACCACCGCATCGACTTCGCGGACGCGTTTGAGTTTTCCATCGACGAGGAGAAAAACGAGGAATTGAGAATTTTATTGTTTAAACAAAAGACGAGTTCGTTTATTGGCGGGAAGAAAGCGGTGGCGAACGCGGCGTTTCACGTGAAGCAAATCGTGTTGAACTGCGAGATGTTAAACGGAGAAATCGACAAGAGTTTCAACTTGTTCAATCGAGACGGAAACGCGGTTGGTGGGCAAGTGAGGTTAATTCTGACGTATTATCCGGATAAAAAGACCCCAGAGAGAACTGGTAGAGATGGAAAAGGCGCGATTCCGGATTACAACGACAAGGAGTATTCCAAGGAAGAGGAAGCGGCGGCGAAGAAGATTCAAACTTCGTTTAGAAAGAAAAACAAAGCGAAGAACGGACAATCCGGAGGAGGTCTTGGTGGAAAAGCGAAACTCCTCTTGGGTGGATTGATCTCCTACGGCATTTTGGCGTTCGTCCACAACAACCAAGAGGAAGAAAAAGCGAAAAAAGATCCAAAGTATAAGAAGAAAACGTTGAACGAAAAGCTCTTCGAAAAGAAGAGCGCGCCAGCAAACAAAAACGGTAAGAAGAAGTAAAAGATAACAACATGCGAAGAATAACAACAACAACAACAACGATATTAATAATATTACTTCGACGACGATGACGACGGACGACGACAATGGTGTTCCAACGATGAGAGAGAACAGGCTTCCTTTCGATCTAATAAATGAGGCGCGCGTGTATACATTCATATTTTTTTTTCACTCACTGTTCTTTCAGTCTTTCCTGCTGCTCATAATTTTTTCATCTCGCACCCTTCACCCCTCAGTTTTTTAACGCTCACCACAAGTAATTTCATAAACATCATGGTAAGTTTTATTCCCTCGTGTTGTTTTCTCGTCGTCGTCGTCGTGTTATGGAGGTCACATCGCGCGCAGAATGCGGAGTGTGGTGCAATTCATGCCGCGTTTAGCTTCCAAGAATATCGCGCGCGCGAGAGGGAATAGGCGCGATTTACTATTAAGCGCCTTTTTTCCGAAGAAGGGCGCGAAATCGGGTGTCTCGCGGCGGACAGCGAGAGCCGCCGCGCAGGAAGGATCGCGCCGATTAGTATTGAGCTTTTATAACGGCTCGCATGCTTCAAAGAAGAAGACTTTCTCGATACGAACGAAGCGTGAATCGCGTCGCGTGTCCTTCGCGAGGATCGATTTCGAGTTTAGGATTTTTTGCGCGAAGCCCTGTTGGGGGACGACGACGACGAAGTCGATTTTCTCCTCCTGGACCGAGACTCTTTTCTCGAACTCGCTTATAGAAGTATTCATTTCGCTGACCTACTCCACCTCCTCTCTCTTTCTCTCTCTCTGTTTATCATCACAATTTCAGCCGAAACAAATTGCTGATATCAAAGATTTTCTTTTGAAAGCGCGACGCAAGGACGCCAAGTCGGTGAAAATCAAGAAAACCGGTTCCGTCACAAAGTTCAAAGTTCGCTGCTCCAAATACTTGTACACGTTGAGAGTGCAAGACCAAGACAAAGCGACGCGATTAAAACAATCCTTACCGCCGGGAATCAACATCATCGACATCTAATGCGTTGAACGTTGGATTTCAAATTATTATTATTGATAGTTGTGGGTGGTTTAGATAGGTTATAGTTCGTAGTTACGATGAGGAAAAGCTTTGCAATAAAAATATTTTCTTCCTTTTCATATTCATTACAACAAGACAGTCTATGTCTTCCCATCGTATTCTGCGCGTCCTAATCGCACTATATGTGCCGTTCTTCGCGGCGCTGTTAGCATCCGCACAGTCGGACGAAGAACGTCCTAAAATCAAGCACGCGGAACGTCTGCTCTCCAGACTCGATCCCGACGGCGAACTGTTACGGCGAGCAAGCGACTTGACGAGGCAAACAGTCTCGGGAGCTCAAACTCTGTTACCTGAAGCCACGGAAAATTTTCGAGAACGCATACTTCAATGGGCGCGCAAACCGAATATCGCTGAAATATTACGAAATCCTCCCAGTGAGTCCCAAGGTTTTACCTTCGAGCGTTTATCGCGAAAAGTGAACCAGAACCTCGATGAAAGACTTCGGAGACAAGCGACGAGTGATAACAGCTTGTAATACACAATGTTTTAAAATTTACATGTTCAACGTTTGCTCTAACAGCTCTCTCTCTAAAATAAGCATCAACTGCTTCAACCACTGCTCCTCTCGCGCGACTTGCTCGGCGTATTCCGAAGGGTCACCGAAGAGCCATTTTGACATGTCTGGAGCTGTATTCGGAGTTCCGTCGACTTCGATTGCCACCGCGGATGGTTTCCCGCCTTTTTGTAATCGTTCGAATTCCTCGTCCCGCCAGGTTTGGTATTTTTGGAGCTGTTCGTACGCTTCTTTGTATCGTTGCGAGTGATACAATAAGATACCGTAATCTCTGATGTTCTCCGGTTCGGCCACGAGCGCTAAACGTTCAGTCGCTCGGATGGCCATTTCCAAGTCGCCGAAGGGTCTTCCCGTCGGTTGAATGATCCCAACACCTTTCACCGCGGTTTGCATTCTATCTTCGTTCCCGAACACGGCCGCTTTCAAAGCCAATTCAATGCCCGTATCTCTGCGATCGTCCCAAGTCCACGGCCAAAACGCCCTTTTCAGCGCTCTTAATTGCATTTGGATACTCATTTTAGGCGTACACCACCTCGCGTCGGCGGGTATGCCGAGATTGTGGTAATCGTCCTTGGTGATACCCCACGGCGTGCGCGGTAGAACATCCGGATCTAAACCTCTCGAGCTGGATATCAAAACGTACGCTTCGTCTTTCAAAATCTCTCTCGCTCGTAAAATCTGTACGCACCCCATATACAACGCCGCTAAACTCGCCGGGATGCCTACTTTTTGCGCAATGACGTTGTGAAAATACGTTCTGTACGGACTAAACGCCTCCATCCACCCGACTGGAGGCCTGTACTGATGTTCTTCGTACAAATACCTTTCCAACGCTTTTAAAACCATCCTATCGTCGTACTGACCGTTGAAATACGCGATATCCCGCATCTCAAACTCGTCCATCAACTTTCTCAACCTTTTCACGTACGCCTCCTGCGGAAGACACACCGATGTCCTCGATTTAAACGCGTCATCTTCCACCGCGATGAACAAAGACGCTAAAACAGCGTCGCAATCGAGCATCTCTTTGCTATTCTCGCACTTTTGCATCTCGTCTAACAAACCAGCTCGCGAGGCTCGGACGAACGGTTCCCACGTCTCTTTCGCCGTGGACACTTTGCCGAAATCACCTTGTACGAACGCTTTTTGCGCTCGCAACTCTTCCTCGGAATACTCCGTAAATTTTCGATTGGTTCCCGAGCGACCGGCTTTGGAAAACTGTCCTTCTTTTTCTTCGCGATTGCTGTTGTTACCGTCGTTGTTGTCCTCGTTCTGTCGTGCCATCGTCCTCGTTTTTCTTCTGCTTCTATATCGGTTCTGAAGATGATGATTTTGATGACGACGATGATTCTGTTTTTTCTGCGTTAAAAGCGCAGCAACAAAAACGCCGCCGCTGCTGCTGCTCGACAAAGACGACGACGCGCACGAAGAGGACGTCGAGGCCTGCATTGTTTCTCTCTCTCTCTTTCTGTGTGTGTGTCTGCGCGCGTAAATCAAGCGCACTAAATGTTGTGTGAGTTTTTGCAGAAATTCAGAAGTTTTATCCACTTTTTCCATCGCACTTAATTGGGCGGTTGCCACACAAACGCTCTCGTTTCCGACGCACGAAGAAAACTTCAGAACTTTTCTCGTTGTCTCTCGTGAAGATGATGATGACGACGACGACGAATAAGACTTCTCGGTAAACGACGAAAGAGGACGGAGGAAATGCAATTTCCACGCGGGGGAGTGGGGTTTCTTCAGCAGCAGCAACAACAACAACAGCGTTTGGAACAATCATCATCGCGCATTAAAGAGGACAAAAACGTCGGGAATCGAAAACGAGCGATGTTGAACGCTTTCGTCGTCTCGTTGACGGTGGTTTTTGTGATTTTGTTCGAGGAGATATCGGTGGTGGCGATGAAAATTCGTCGTTTTTCGAGAAATTCCTTTTCTTCGTCCGCGTATGTAAAACGAACTTTTCGGGAAGAGAACGAAGAGGAGGAGCGAATTCCTCCGCCTTCGGGTGTTGAGCATTTGCAACCAACGACGAGTGAAAAGGAGGAGGAGGAGATAGTACTACTCACCGAGAAAACATCAGCAGAAGAAGAAAAAGAAGAAGAAGAAGAGAATAACGAGGACGACGATGATGACATCGACAGAAACGACGAGGACAAAATGAATGGCGTAAAGAGTAACGGCGGCGTGTACGCGCGTTCGTACGCCGAGTGGATGGTGCGCGAGCGAGGCAACGAAAAGCCAAGGAGTCAAAGGAGGAAACGCGCAACGAGTTCGTCAATTTTTGATTTGCGCGGAGACTGTCACGAAAAGTGTTTCAATGGCGGCAAGTGCGATTACTTTAGCGGCAAGTGCGATTGTCCAGTTGGGTTCAAAGGCTCGAGTTGTGAAGATGAAGAGCAGACGTTCCCGTGCAGCGACGGATTAGAGTTGCGGTGCTCTCACGCGTGCGACGCGACGAGAGGTTTGTGCGTGTGTGGAGAAGGCGCGAGACATCCCCAGAGAGTTTTGCATCAGTGGCCATTTTGTAGTCCAGATATGTCAAAGTATGGAAAAGAAGACTGGTGGAAAGGAAATGGAGATGTAGGGGACGAGTACATTGTAAATAGGAACAGTAAAAAGTTGGACGAGTTAAAATTGGGTAGAAAAGAGTGGGGAGGATTGCCGACGTTTGCGATGGTGTTCGGCAGAGAAAATCCGAGCGCGACGAGTTTGAAAGTAGAAGCGCCGTTTCTCGAGCGCGCGCGAGAGGGTATTTACGATGATAGCGACGAAACAGAGCAAGGAAAGATAACGAAAGGGAGAGAGATCGCAAAGGAACTCCCGTCGTGGTGCGACGCAGACTCTATTCGAACGTTTGATCCAATTCGAGAGAAAGACGAGAATCTCAACGTGCATCCTCAAGCCGTGAGAAGCTTTCGAGATTGCATCAGTAAATGTCCAGGAAGCAGGTACGGCAAAGCGTGCGAAAAAATAATACCGACTTGGTGTCCAAATCAATGCAGTGGAAATGGCGAGTGCGATGATGGTTTCTGTAAATGTAAGAAGGAGTTTTGGGGCGCAGACTGTTCGCTTACGGTGCCAAACAGCGTGAGTTTATCTTCATCGCGAATGATCGATTCCGTGAGATCCGTATACTCGAAACTTGAAAGTAAACGTCCCTTCATATACGTGTACGAAATGCCATCAAAGTTCACCTCACATTGGACGAAATACGTCAACAGAGGCGAATTTGTGTGCGGCGATCGATTTTACGAGAAACCAAACGACATCGACAACGACAACGACGACGACGCTTCTCCGCCGCCATTCCCAGAAAGACCGTCGAAGTGGTTTTATTCCTTGGAAAATACACTTCACGAATTCTTACTCAGGTCGGCACATCGTACAATCAATCCCGAGAACGCGGACGTATTTTTTATCCCGCAATACGGAACGTGCTATCGTTTAGCATACCAAACGCCTTCGCCGCAAGTTTCGCTGTCGCTGATCAAGACAAAGCCCGGCGATCGCTCGCATGCGGCAAATCTCTTTCTAGAACGAGTAACAGAGTACGTTCGAAATATTCCATTCAATGTCATCAACAACGAGAAAGGTGAGATACAGTCGTATTTCGATAGGAATGAAGGTCGAGATCACGCGGTAATCGCCGCGTACGATGAAGGCGCTGTGCACTTTCCTGACAGTATTGCCAATGCAATTTTCATCACGCATTGGGGAAATACAGGATATCCACGCAACAGTTCGCACACGGCTTACTCACCGGATAAATGGGATGAACTCGTCAAGCAAGGGGTTGTTACTGGTGCATGGCGCGCGTACAATCGGAATAAAGATATCGTCGCCCCTCCTTGGTCGCAGCCAAAGACTAACGAAGTCCGCGAACCCGCAGACGTGAATAGTTGGACACCAGCGACTCAAAGAACGACGTTTTGTTTCTTCAGCGGAAATCTTGGTTTGGAAAAACCATGGGGTGAAGACTACTCGCGCGGTTTACGTCAAAAAGTTGCGAGAAGATGGCAAAACGTCTACGGTTTCGATATTCTCTCACACACGGACGACTACTTGGGAAGAATACGCTCGTCCAAATTTTGCCTCGCACTTCCAGGAGATGGGTGGAGTGGAGGTCTTTCCGTTTATATTCGAAATGGCTGCATACCAGTCATCGTACAAGATGGCGTCGACATGCCTTGGGAAGGCACGTTCCTCGACTACTCGAAGTTTTCCATCCGCGTTCGCGAAGGAGACGTCGAAAACCGTCTCCAAAGCGTCCTCGAAACGGTTACACCGGAAGAGCTTCAAAACCTTCAAAACGGTCTCAAAAACGTCTGGCACTTCTTCTCGTACGACGTGCCTAAACAACCGGCATTTGGACCTCCGGATGAGAACTTTAAAGGTTCCTGGTCTCCTCCACCCGTCGATGAAGAAGAAGGAGACGAAAAAGGACCGACGCCTCGCGACGCCTTGGAGTCGCTCGTCCACGCGCTCCATTTCCGCGCGCATACGAATAGTAAGAAAGAAAGGTCATCGTCGTCTGCGTACGAGTACACGTACGCGTAGAGTAGATACTAATAGCGTGCATAATAGATGGTATTTAGATAGCGCACCGCGTTGTATAAAAAGTAGCAATTTTATTCCTTGTGACTCCTCAGGCACTCAAAAAAAGCTGTTGCCTCTGACTCGTTTTCACTGCATTTCTTTTTCTCGTCTTTCGCAACGAGAGACACGAATTGCACGCTTAAACAGCATGCAGACGACGACAAAAGATGTGGACGAGGACGACGACGAAAAGTTTAACGTGAAAAAGCTCGACACCGCGCTCGACGCCTCCCTTCATGGTCTTTCTCGCGTGAACAATCTTCGCTCACGGGAAACTCGTTTGGAACGGCAAACTGTTACGATTTATTGCGCGACATTCAACGTCGGCAATCAACCGATAAACGAAACGTTTTACACGGAATTTCTGAAGAAAAGCGAAGATTGCGATGTAGTTGTCGTCGCCGCGCAAGAAGCGTCGTACGGGTACTCGAGGAAAATCACGCAACCGGCAGACTTTGCGCGCTTGGCGGAGAAAAAAGTCGAAAACGATTCGATTGTGAACAAAAAAGAGAAAAAAACGTTCTGGGGGTCCTCGAAAGCGACGAAGATGGTGGCGACGTTATCGGGAGGGATAACCGGTGGGGTCGCGACTGGACCGTTAGCACCGGTTGGGTTCGTGGTTGGAATGGTTGGAGGGTATTACGGAGGGAAGAAGATCGCGGAGGAGAGTAAATGTAAGCAGCACTGGTTCGCGAGCGTAGAGGCGTGTTTGAAATCGAAGAATACTAGGAGTAGTAACAAGTCGAGCGAATATAAGAAGAACGAGGACGGAGAGAATGACGACGAGAGCGAATACGTGCTCGTGCAAAGCGAAGTGTTGATGCAAATGCGATTGTCGGTGCACTGTAAAAAGTATCTAGAGAAAAACGTGAAAAGCGTCCGAGTGGGCGTGAAAGCGACCGGCATGGGGAACGTAGTCGGGAATAAAGGAGGAATTATGGTGGAGATTCAATTTTACGGGGGCGAATCAATCGCATTTATAGGTTGTCACTTAGCCGCTCACGAGGAAAAGAAGTTCTACACGAGACGAATAGAGACGATTCGGTCGATTTTAGGATGCGCGTGGAGAGATAGAATCGAGAAGGCGTTTGGATGCGAAGGCAACGGCCAGAGTTGGGAACATTCGATTAAAGCAGTCGCTGAGGCTTCTGGTTTAATGAGTGGAGATAAGAATAGCAACAATAAGAGTAGTAATATTAGCAGCAACATCGACAATGCGCGACGCGAAGTAGACGAAGAAGAACAGAAGAAGCGAAGGAGATTGCCTCCAGATTTAGAGTTATTAGAATCGGCGACGCATACGTTTTTTATGGGAGACTTGAACTTTAGAATCGATCCTGGTCCAACTCAAGCGCACGAGACGGTACAAATCAACAGCGCGAGTGAAATGGTTGGAGCCGATGACGATGACGAAAATAGCGTTTGGAATTCGTGCTGGTCAAAGGCAGATATCGTCAAGGAGACGTCCGTAAACAGACGCGCAAAGCTTCCGGGAGAAATTGAAAGCGGGGACGAGGATTCTGAATCAGACAGTCAAGTGAACACGAGGAAGCAGCGGGAGAATGTTTCAACGGGAGGAACGTCGCAGTCGTCTCCATTCCACGTCGGATGGAAATTTATAGCGGAAGCAATCAAACAGAAGAGTTGGGGAAGATTATGGATCGGCGACCAACTTTTGCACGCGCAACGGCAAGGCAAGTGCCTTTTTGGATTTCAAGAGTTACCTCTGCAGTTCCCACCTTCGTTCAAACGAGAAAAAGGTCGAAATGATTCGAATCCAATCGATGCTACTGAAGAGTATTATAGCAAAAAGCGTATCTCAAGTTATACCGATCGCGTGCTCATCAAATCTCTTCCTGGATTCGAGGCGACCAGGAAAGCGCATAAATACGAAGCATGCCACGGCGTGACGTCGAGCGATCATGCGCCCGTGTGTGCGACATTTTCTGTGAATCTTCTGCTCGGCACGTCCGAGCACGAAGACGCCAACGACGAGGTGCTCTCGGCACGACAAAAGGACGACGACGAATACTTTGCCATTCTGACTGTTGAAAAACTTCAACTAGAAACGCACGACGATAGATTGATTTTTGCCACCGAAGAGGAACAAAGCGCGTCGCTCTTGAAAGTACATCTCGGAAAACTTCGCACGAACGCTCTCGAAGTGGATGACTTTGAAACCGCGGAAGGAAGTCGTTGGTCTAACGCCAAAAGTATTTCAAACGTGGTGTTACTACCATCGAGATCGTTCGCAAAAGACGAAGGTGAAGACGAAGAGGAAAATATTAGAGTTCGATCGCGCTCCTCGTGCGTATGGAATTCACGGACGCTGAGACGAATTGGAAACGACGCGCTCAATCCAGACGTTTTACCAGTGGTGAAGTTACCAAAAAAAAGAGCAGAGCTTCAAAACGCGCCGTATTACGTGATATTTACCGTCGTGAACGAAAATACAAACGCGAGAGTAGGAACTGCAATTATAAGCGTTCCCACGGACGGTAAGAGATTACCTTTCGAAGCCGATTGTACGTCTCGCGGACGAGTGGTTGGTAAGTTACGAGGAGAGTGGGCTATTGATTTGAAAGTGACGTAATGACAAATTAAAAGTGTGCGTATGCATGTATGGATGGATAGAAATACTTTATGTTTGTTATTATAGATATCTACGGCGTAAGACGCTTCGGATCTCTCGGAAACATGCTCGATTTACGAATGTTGTTCAAGCCCAAGTACAACATGACGACTCTCTCTAAACCGACGCCGCACCCTCCGTGCGGCAACGCGCCGTACCTAAACGATCGAATGTAGCTCTCCAATTCTTCAACTGGAATGCCGAAGTGTTTCGCTCTCTCCGTCAACAACTCCGGGTCGTGAATTCTTTGCGCGCCGGAAATAATCTCTTCGCCTCGGATGAAAACGTCAAACGAGTTCGTGTACTCCGGGTTAGCTCCGGGTTCCGGCATCGTGTAAAACGGTCTTGCTTCGATCGGGTATCGGGTCAAAATGTAAAAGTCCGTGTCGTACTTCTCCTTGACCAATTTCCCTAAAATTCGTTCGTGTTCCGTGCTCAAATCTCCGTGCGGATCCGCCTCCGTGATTCCAGCTTCGTGCAACATTTTAATCCCGTCCGGGAACTCCAATCGCAAGGATTTTCTCAAATACTTCAAAGGCGCGAACGGGTACTGCGCATTAATTACCTCCAATTGCTTTGCGCACCGTTCGCTCAACCCGTCGAACATGTTTACGAACAACTCGTCGATGACGTCCAAAACTTCGCTGTAGTGTTCTTTAATCGTCATCTCGAAATCCAACCCGGTAAACTCGCACAAGTGACGGTGCGTGTTGCTATTTTCCGCGCGAAATACAGGTCCAATCTCAAAGACCCCACCAAAATCCGCCATAATAGCCATCTGTTTATACAACTGCGGCGACTGTGCCAAACACGCCGGCTGCCCCATGTAATCCAACTTGAACACGCTCGCGCCGCCTTCCGAGGCGCCCGAAATCAACTTTGGCGAGTGAATCTCTATCATATCCCTCTTCCTCAACGTCTCGCGAAACAACGCGGACACTTCACTTTGCACTCGAAAAATCGAGTTATTCGCCGGCGTTCTCAAATCTAAAATCCGGTTATCCAACCTCGTATCTTGGTTCACTCTCGAGTACTGCTTGTCCTCCGGCGCGTTGTCGATGTCCGCCTCCGACCGGGACAAATCCGAAATTTCCAAGGGAATCTGTATCGATCGCGACACGCAAAAGATTTTCGGGCACGTCATTTCCACGATCGTGTTCGAGCAACTCTCGATGGGTTGTTCCGGTTTCACCAACTCCCCGGTTATGTCCACGACGGATTCTTTGTTCAGGTTGCCAATGTACTTGACCATTGGTTTGCTCACTCTCACGTCGTCCACGAAGAACGCCACTTGCAAGGTTTCCGACCCTTGGCGTAAGATGAGAAACGCCCCTTTCCCTTTCGCTCTCACGGAGTGCACGCGACCTCGCAACGTCGCCGTCTTCCCGATACAACGCTCGTCCAACTCTTCGATGTTTGTCCACATCGTCTCGGTAATCTTTTGCGATTGAACCATCTCCATGTCTCCGTAGTTTTCCGTGCAGTTATCCGGCTCGTTCAGCTGTTGTTGCTCTAACTCCGCGGCTAATTCTGCCGCTCGAGCTGCTTTCTTCGCTTCTTTTTCCGCTTTCGCGGCGAGCTTCTTCAACGCTGACTTGGATAAAGGTTGGCCGTTTTCATCCACTTTTGGGATGTTGTCCGCCATCTTGATGAGAAGATGTCGTAGTAGTATTATGAGTAGTAGTGCAACGTCTAAAACAGACGTATTACGTAAGAAGGAGGAATACTATGCTTCGTTCTGCCCTTAGTATTGGTGTGAACAACAACTGTTTAACGCGATGCTGTTAATAGTAGTATTAATACGAATTACAACGCTTTCGTTTCGTAATAATAATGTGGAAAAAGACCCATCGGAACCTAAAAAACGGAAGCGGAAAGTTTCCTCTTAAAGTGCTTAAAGGGATATTGTATGACTTCCAGCGCAATGCGAGTAAGTATTATTATATATTACAGAACAACTCTCTCTATCGGTATTATTATTCTTATTATTCTTATTATTAGTATTGTTATCATCTTCTTCTTAAAGTTTGATTATGTTACGTCAAGCTATGCTTCCGCCAGCCGCTGCGGCGGCGACGACGTGGAAAGAAGAAGAAGAATACGTTTGAGGAGAAGACGAAGAAGGCGCGAAGGAGAAGACGTTCGCTAAACCTCTCTCGACGCTGCCTTTTACCGTGAACGTTTCTTCGCGAGAGCAGACGTCTGGAACGACTTCGCCGTCAATCATAACGCGGCCACCTTCGTATAAGTCGGGAGGTGCAGATGGCGCATCCGGATCTTCTCCTCCGTCGACGCATCCGAGCGGGTTGGCGGCGTTTGATCGGGAGGCGTTGGTAGAACCGCTCACACCTTCGGTTAAATCGGATCGACCGAGTAACGTGAGCTCAAATTCGCTCGTTTTTAAGTACGTGACGGCGTCGTTCTTTGCGTGCGATCCTTTCGTGTCAAAGTCGAGGAGTAATTTGAGCAAGTTTAGTTTGCTCGTCGGGTGGACGATGATGATGTCGAAGAATCCATCGGAAGGCGAAGCGAGCGGCGCGGATTTCGTGTCGCCGCTGCCCCAAGGGAGGTTCATAGCCCATATGCCTAGGATATTTTCGTCTTTAATCGTTCTGAATTCGCCTTCTTTACGACCGAGGAGTGATTTTCCCAGTCGTTCGCAGACAGACTTGGTCTCTTGTGAAACTCTGTACGTTAAATCCATCTTGTACGTTCTCAGGTTGATGAGTCTGGCAATCGCTTGGACGATGAAGCGCGTTCCTCCCAAACAACGAAAGCGTTCGGATTCCAAATCAACATCCGCGAAAAACCCCCACGATACGCTCAGTAAAGCCGTGTTTTGATACACCGCTATTCTGTTGTTACTAATAGTGTTGTTGTTCGTGTTGCTGCCGTTCTTCTTACTGCCGTTTCTCCTGTCCAAACTTAACCTCCTCTTGCTGCTGGTGCTTTTTGTCGTATCGTTCGTCGTATCGTTACTGCCGTTCTCGTCGTTGCGATAAATTGCCAGTCTCGCTCCATCCAATCGAATCGTTTGGCCTTTAGCGATGAGCAACGCCATCGTTGTCGCATCGTTCACTTCTTCGCTCTGTTCCGCTAGAGAAACGCAAATGGCGTTCCCGGAACCGGCGGGAATGGCACCGATTGGAATACTTTCGTGCGTCCCGAGCTCTTTTTGCGCTCTCTCCACGCCCGCGTACGCTTCGGCAATGGTACCATCACCTCCGATGGCGATAATACCGAGAACTCGGGCATCTTCGTTGTGAGTAGTAGTATTACTCTCGTATCCTCGACCTCTCGTTAACAACAAGGACTCTTTACTTCTCTCGTACGTTCTCTCTTCCGTCTCTCCACTCCTCGTCGTCACGATTGCCTCCACCACGCAGTTTCTCGCGCACTTTAACACCGGCTCCACGTGTTTTTTGAACACTTCTTCCGCCTTCCCTCTTCCCGCGGCTGGATTTATAAACACCAAAAATCGCCCTCTCTTGTTCATTCGCTGATGTTCCAACCCGCACTCCTCCTCTATTCGTTTCACGTCCTCTAACGCTTCGTCCAAAGACTTGTATTTGACCACGTGAACGTTCTTCTTGTGTCCAAACCGTTTCCCACTGTTCCCTTTCGCCGCGGCGGCGCTAAAATCATCTCCCGCGTTTCTCGAAGTAAAAGCGCTCGCGGAGGAGGACAAAAATCGAGGCAACACCGCGTAGTCAATCAACCTCTTCTTTCTCGGAAACGAGGTGATTACGATTCGATGTTGACGTGTTGTTTTCGTCTCCGTCTTATTCTTCTTCTTTATTCTGCTGCCAACGACTAACTCGCACGACACGATGTCCCTTTTTCGAACCACGCAGAATTCTTCGTCTTCGTCTTCCTCCTCCTCCTCCTCCTCGTCAGCAGAGGATTCGATTCCATCTTCCTCCAAAGTCGTTTGCAGTCGCATCACTTCCCCCGCGGCGAAGACTTTTCTTCGTACGTATTCGTCCCCGCCTTTATTCTTTTCCACGTCGTCGAAGGATATTCGGCTCGTTCTTGCTTCTAAAACTCCTCCTCCTTGACCAGTTTTTGTCGTCGCTCCATCCATCGAAGGAAAAGTCGTCCCCGTCCTCGATGCGGAGATCGAATCCAAAGTCATCGTCGTCCGTTCTGTCTCCTCCTTTTGTTTCCTCCCTCTCTTTTCGCCTCCTCCTCCTTTTGTAGTGGTAGTGTGAGTATCATCGCGCGCACCACCGAGTGCCCCCCCCGCGAAAGGGGATAAAGACGAGGACAAAGAGGACCCCGACGGCATCCTTGTCAGCACACAGATGGATGGAAAACTTTTGAGGAAAGCGGCGGCTTTTTCCCCATTATTTTATTCATCGCATCACTCACAAAAGGGAGCGAGAAGAGAGAGTATTTTTGACTTTGAACGACGACGACGACGATGATTCAAACGACGACGACGAGAGTTTGGTCTTCTTCTTCGTCTTCTTCTTCTTCTTCGCGGAAGAGCAGCAGCCATCGCGGAGGAAGAAGAGTCGTTCTCTCGTCGAGGAGAATTCCTTCTCAAACGTTTTCTAATTCTTCCAACGCTTCTTCTCTTTGCCGAGGCGTTGATGGCGGGAACAGCGGCGGGTTCTCGACGCGAGAACCGGAAGACGAGGACAGAGACGCAAAGTTTGCGCTTTTGTTCGCGGAAACGTTTGAAAACGCGTCGTCTGAATCGTCTGAATCGTCTGACTTGTCCTCGTCCCCTGCTCCGAAGAATTCGCTGTTGGAACTTTTAGAAGAAGAGGAAGAAATTAAAGAACCGCCGGTTTCTTCGCTTTCATCGATTTTGATGTCGTCCTCCAATCGGCTCGAAATCATCGAAAACGGCGATGGCGAAACGACGCGTAAAGCTTCTCTTTCTTCGACTTCCTCGACTGTGATCGCCCGGTGGATTCTCGTGGCGAAATACGGCCACAAAGCCGAGTGCGTTCAGATGTTGCACGAGTGGGCGGACACGGTAGGGCGAGCGGCTGGATTGGACCCGACGCGCGATATTTTACTCGTATCGGGGAATATTGGCGCGAACGAGTCGACGATTGAGTTGGAAATCAGGAACGGGTTGAGCTCTGTCGGGGATTTCGATCAGTTGATGCGGAATATAGACGTGACGATGCACAGAGAATGGGGGATGCGATTCGCCGAGCACGTCGTGGACGGGACGACGAGGTGGGAGATTTTCACCACGCATCCGTTTGTGAGTGGTAGTAGCAGTACGAGTAGCAACAGTAGTAATAGGAGCAATAGTAAATACTCCAGGCCTGGGGTGTCAAGAACGCAACCGAGACGCGTGCTTTCGCCGCAAAAGAAGACTTCGACGGAAAGTAGAAGTAGCGCGAACGGCGTGCGCCCGAAATACGAAGACATACCGGAGGAGGAGTTGATGAAGTACATAGGGAAAACGTTACCAGACGGTCGCCGGGTGGTTGAAAACGCGTTCGGTGTTCCAATGGTTATCAACCCCGGAGATATCTTTTTTGATTGAAATGATATTTCTATATAGTACGTGTGTGTAATATATAATTAAAGAAACACGCATCTGCTGCGCGATTATTAATACCTGTGTATGTATGCTTGCATTCTAAAATACTATTCCTATTTCAATGGTAGTCTGATTTTTGCGATTGGGAGAGATCCATGTCCAAATCGTCCATATCGAAATCGTCCTCGTCCTCGTCCAAATTCTCTGCTTTGGCTAATTGTTCCGTGAGATTCGACCTTTGTCGTCGATGTCGATTGTACGCTTCGTCTCCGCCTCCGTTCAAAGGAACACCTCGAGGTGGGAGCGGAGGTTTTTTATCCGTGCTCGCATCGCCACTCGCTACTCCAGAGCTCGTTCTTCGTAAGCTTCCGCCCACAGACGTCCCTCCACCCACTTTTTCTCCGCTTCCGCTCGCGCTCGCCGGCGACGTACCTCCCACGCCCGGCGGACACGCCAACGGCGTTCTCGGTTGTTGACTTGGCGTCGATAAACTCATCGAATTCGTCGGACTCGAGCTAAATACCCCGGCGGCCATCTGCCTCCTCAACGCCGCTGCTCTGACCGCCTCCCTCGCCGCTCGATTTCGTTGGACCGCGTACGCCCTCCTCGCGGCGTCCGGATCCTCCTGTTCCATCTTCGCCTTCATCTGCCTCACGTGATCCGGTGTTAAACCTCCCGGTAAACTCTCCCTACACATCGGACACTGCGAAAAATCGTTCGCGCGACACTCCCCCAGACAGCTCCTGTGAAATCTGTGCGTGCACGGTAAAGTATAAATCTCTTTCTTCTTTCTTTGCTGATGTTGTTTCGTTTCGTTCTCTTTCCCGTCCTCGCCGTCGTCGGTCGTCGTCGTAGCGGTACTCACAACGAGACTCGCCAAATCTTCCCGACTGACTCTCGGAGACTCCACATCGTCCAGTCTGCACATGCATATCGCGCACACTTCGCGTTCTGGAGACGACGACAGGTTTGCAAAAAATGGCGACCCTCCTTTGCTCCCGTTTGATGACGATCTCGGCGATACGCTCGTATTTCCAATACCTCCAGGCATTTGCAGTAAAGGAGGGGACATTCGAGCTCTCGTCCTTAACTGCGATAAATTCTGCGGCGTTTGAAACGATAACGAAGGAGAGGTGGAAAATGAAGCAGCAGTTCTGGCATCGTTCTCCTCTGTAGTAGTGGTCCCAGGAGTCGTGTCCGCATTGTTCGTATTCATCATCAACTTTTGCGCGGATTCAAATTCCCCTTTTTTCCCACGACGGGAGGGTGTGAAAGATGAGGACGCTAATAAATCCAGCAATTCGTCGTGCGAATTCGGACGCGAATGAAGCGCATCATCGACTGCAAACAACGACGACGATTCAGACGCCTTCGTGGTCATTGCAACGGTGGTTGTGTCTTCCTCTGCCGTCATTTTTATGAAGCGAAATTTTGAATTTTTAAGTCTTTTCCAAAGCGGTTTGAAATCCTCGAAGCGGACACAAAACGTGGTGTGTTCGCGATATAGTAGTACATTACGCTTTTATTAAACTCTTTTCTCTCTCTCTCCCTAAACCCTACGCGTGGTAATAGAAGCTATTCTATCCTCTCCCTCTCGAGTAGTAATCGTACGCGTTCGGGTTATAATTCATACCGCCGTTGAAGTTGTTGTTGTTGTTAAAGTCGTCGTCGTTCGACGGATATCTAGAAGGCCTGTTGTTGTCGATATCCTTTCTTTGCTCTCTCACGCGACTCTCGTATTTATCTTCCATGGTGAGATAAACGTCGGAGAGAAAGATGATCAACAGAGCAAGGATGAGCCCGAGGAAAATATACGCTCGGAAGCGCATTAAAGAGACGCACGTGGAGTGGAAGCAGTTGGTGTAGGCGAGCGCCACGCACGGTAAACACGGGACTAAGAAGCAAAAGAATTCGCACAACTCAGCCGGTCGTCGTCGCGGGCGCGAAAAAGTGTGCAAAAAACCGTCCGAATCGTGAAGCGCAAACGGAGAAGACCTTCTCGAAGTCGTCGTCGCGTTTAAAACCGGTTGAATTTTAGTCGCGAATTCAGACATTGGGCTTTGGCACACCTCGCACAAGGTCAGCGTTTGGTTCGGTCGTTGCAGATTTTTCAGATATTTTATCCCGCACTCTCGGTTTAAGTGGATGCCAACTTGGGAACATTTACATCCCAACAAACACGCGCTGTTGTTTTCAATCATCACGTCGGATTTTCGTATCGGTTCTAAGCACACTCTGCACGACGCCACGATTCTGTTTTCCTCCTCTGTCTCCTCCTCACCATCCTCTTCCTCCTCGTCCTCTTTCCTTTTCGCCTCCTCGTTTTTTTCTTCTTCTCTTTCAGCGCTTTGAGAACGAGGCGAAGAAGCAGAAGACATTTCCACTATTACTTCTTCTCCTTCTCGTCGTCCACTCGTCGTCGTCGAGTTCTCCCTTTCCTCTTCCTCTGCTGTTTCTCGCGCGCTCGATGATGATTGCGCGTTGCCCATCTTTGTCGCGCAAACAACCGCTCGTTGTTGTTCTTATTCGTGCGCGTATTTTTGAAGATACGAAAGACTTTTCCCCTAAAATTCTCTCTCGGAAAGCGCGAGAAATATGCACGCGTGATGCGCGCTTGGTTGTCTTCTTTGTCTTCTCCTTCTGCTTCTGGGGCTTTTTTGTCCTCGTCGACGAGGAACCACTGCTGTTATTCTGTTTCCTCGTCTCGATTGAATTCGAAGCGCAGAGCGGTAAAGACGAACAACAACAACAACAACAACAACAACAACAACGTGGAAGCGTTCTCGTCGTCTCACGTGAATTCCCCTAAGAGAAGTACTCCTCCGAACGAAAGTAAACATCGCAAAGCAGCGGAACGGAGGCAAAGAGAAGACGAGAGGAAAGAAGAAGAAGAAGAAGATGCTGTGAAAAATGCGCTCTCAAAAGTGAGCGGCTTTTATGAAATTGGAAACGTGGATATATACCGATCCATAGATGCGTGTCAGAAGAAGGTGTTCAAGATGTCCGATTTTAAGACGAGTTTGGCGGAGATTGGAGTGTATCACGGAAAGTCATTTTTAGCGTTAGTTTCCTTGCGAAAACAAAACGAGAGATGCGTAGCGATCGATTGTTTCGAGAACCAAGCCGAGATTAACAGAGACGAGAGTGGAGTGGGTGATTACGAGAAGTTTCGGAAGCACGCGATGAAGTTTTGCGAGGCGATGAAGGAAGACTCGAAATTCGTATGGGACGGAGTCGTCGACTCGGACACAAAGATGCCGAATTTCATCAATGTCATCTCGAAAGACTCCACGAAATTGACCAAGGAAGCAGATTTTAACGAAGACGACGACGGTCCGGTGCGAATCTTCTCCATCGACGGATCGCACACGGTAGAGACGACGTTGCGCGATTTATCGTTCGCCGCCGACGAGTGTTTGCACGAACAAGGCGTCGTCATACTGGACGATTGTTTCAACCCAGATTGGCCCGGGTGCATCTCAGGACTCGCAAAATATCTCGACTCATCCAGTAGAATCGTCCCATTTGCCATCGCCTACAACAAAGTCTACCTTTGCGCGCCTTCTTTAGTCGAAACGTATCAAGCGCACGTAGCGAGAGACCGGAACGTTTGCGTGCGTAAAAAAGCGAGTCTCTTTGGACACGAGTGCTTGGTGTGCAAACACGGCTGGTTGCACACCTTTCACGGGAACGACGACACGTACTCGTAATAATAGTGAAATAGTAATAGTGTAATAATCATAATAATCAACAACGCGGGGCAACTGTTTTAGCAGATATTTACTTGTTTCTTTCCTCAGAAAAAAACACTCAAATGCCGGACGACGACAACGACGATGAGTTGTTAACTCTGAACATCGCCGGCGCCTCTTCTTCTTCCGACGTGGGCGAGGACGATAGAAGTCGTGGTGGTGGTCCTAAAGGTAATCCGCGCAAGCGAACCGTCGCTCGAGGGAAGAAAAAATGGCAAGGCGGGAAAGAGAAGCGGCGGGGAAACGGTGATGCAGTCGGAGGAGGAAACGGGGAGCGAAGAAGAAGAAACGACGACGACATGAACGAAAAGAGAGGAGGAAAAGGAGGCGTCAAAGAGACGACGACGACGATAAACAGAACCGGGCGGAAACGACTCGTTCTCGACACCCGAGCAGAGGAGGAAAAGGAGGAAAAGGAGAAAGGTGGCGGCGGCGTTTCCACTTGGGTGAAGAAACCAAAGACGATTCAGACGACGACGAAAAGTAAGAACGGAGAGGACGAAAGAGAAGAAGAAGAAATGACGGCCAAGGAGAGGTTCTTGAAAAACTCTCGAGAACACAAGGAGAAGTTGTTGCTGAACAACGCGGGAAAATCATCGAAAGAGAAGATGAGCGAATTGGTGGAAGTTGAGAAAATGGAAAACGAGAGCGGCGACGAGGAAGAAGAGGCGTTTAATCCCGCAGATTGGGCGAATTTGATGAAGAAAGCGACGAGGAAAGACGAAGATGACGATAACGGTGAGTCAAAAGAGGAAAAGAGGAACGGAGAGAATAAGAACGAGAAGAGAGACGCGGCGCCGCATCGGGATCGGGTGTTTGATAGCAACGCGACGACTGCGAAATCGTTCGCCGAGCTCGGCGTTCCGGAGACGCTGATTAAAGTCATGTCTGAGTCTGTGGATTTACAATTTACGACGCCAACTTTGGTACAACAGTTGGCAGTGCCGTCGATTTTAGCCGGGAAGGACTGCTACGTTCGAGCGGAAACCGGGAGCGGTAAGACGTTGGCGTACGTTTTACCGATAGTTATTAGTTTAGGAGTAGCGAAGCCTAGAATCGAGAGGAAAGATGGAACGAGAGCGTTGATTATCGTGCCAACGAGAGAGTTGTCCACGCAAGTTTCTTCATTTATCGAGAAATTATCGAAACCGTACCATTGGATTGCCACCGGATCGGTTCACGGCGGCGAAAACAGAGCGAAGGAGAAGGCAAAGTTGAGAAAAGGGTGCGTCGTGTTATCCGCCACCCCGGGGAGACTGTTAGATCACTTGCAAAATACTGCCGCTTTTGTATTCGTGAATGTCAGTTTTGTCGTTTTTGACGAAGCCGATCGCGTTTTAGATTTAGGATTCGAGAAGGATATCGACGCTATTTTAGATATCATCGAGCGAACGAAAAAGGAAGCGCGGGCGGCGTCGGCGTCGCCTCCATTTTCACAAATGACGTTGCTATCGGCTACTTTGACGCCAGGCACAGACCGTTTGCGAATGAAAATGCAAAATGCGGTGACAGTGGACGTTAACCCAGAAGCTGATCGCGAGATTGAGTTTGTTCAAGGAGAGGACGACAACGAGAACGACGAGGACGAAGAAGGGTTGATGAAAGCAATGGCGAGAGCTTCCGGGAGAGCAGTTGATGGCGACGATGGGAAGAATAGAAAGATTCGCGTGCCTTCACAGCTCACGCATACTATATTTGAAACGCCACCGAAATGTCGAATGGCAGCTATCGCCGGTTTACTGGCCGGATGGGCGATGTCTGATTTGAACAAAGTCATCGTGTTCCTCGCGAGCAGAGAGTCCGTTGAGTATCACTACGAAATCTTGTCCTGGTTAGCTGGGCAGAAGAACGACGGAGAAAACGATGAAGAAAACGACAGCAGCAGCAGCAGCAGCAGCAGTAGTAGTAGCAGTGGCAGCGCGAGCGGTGAAAGCGATTCAGACGACGATTCGGACGATTCGGACGATTCGGACGACGACACCGACGCAAAGAAGAAGAAGGAGAAGAAGAAGAAGAAAAAGAGCAATAAAAAGAGAGGAAGCGGCCTCTACGAAGTCTTTCGTTTACACGGCGCACAAAAACAATCCGAGCGTCAAAAGACAGTCTCTAGATTCCAGTCCCAAAAAAGAGGCGTCCTTTTGTGCACCGATGTCGGCGCTCGCGGTTTAGATTTCGACAACGTCGGCGCGACTGTGCAAGTTGACCCTCCGGCGGACTCGAAAACGTACGCGCACAGAGTCGGCCGAGCCGCGCGTCTAGGCAACGACGGCGAAGCCGTTCTTTTCCTCGGTCCAAAAGAATTGGAATTCGAAGACACGTTAAAAGAAGATATCGAAGATCTCACGTTTTCAAAGGCAAAGTTAGGGGCTGTTTTGGACGTTCTCGCGCAAACAACCATGCGCAAATATTGCGGCAACAACAAGAATCCTTCCTCGCGAAACAACCCAACGGAGCACATCGCGGTCAAAGCGTTGCTTTCCGCCGCGGAACGAAAGATGCAAACCGACCCAAGTCTCAAATCTCGCGCCGAAGACGCCTTCCGCTCCCACGTCCGAGCCGTCGCCGCCTACCCATCTGCGCTCAAACACATCTTCCACGTCAAACGCTTACACCTCGGCCACGTCGCCGGCGCGTTCGCTCTCCGCGAAGCGCCAATCTTGGTCGGTAAAAAAGGCTCCGCCGCGTTTTCCAACGCCAAAAAGCTCGATAAAGTCACCACCGAGCGTAAAAAGAGAGAAAAAGAGAGTCAAACGAGGAAGAAACGCCTGCTCCGAAAGTTGGCGACGAATCCCAGTAAACGAGGTCACGCCCCCGTCGGCGGTCAGATGTAATAGTATTTTGTTCCTTTACGAGATTCGAACTGATTAGAAACGGATATATGTTGGAACGTGAATACGTTCTGCAGACTTTCCTACTTTTGAACATCTCAGACAACATCTGTTTCTCATGCGGCATATAAAATTGAAGAAATACAGAGACTCACTGTCTTCGCTTTCGACGCGCTCGTCCTATTTGATTTCAAAACACTTTCCTCGGTGTAAACCAAATCTACATTTTTTTAAATCATCTTCCCCTTTGCTGAGTCACAAAAACCACACGAAAAGCTCTCACTCACTCTCTCTTTCTCTCTTTCTCTCTTTTAACGGACGAACGTACGAATGACACCTTTACTCTCCTTTTCTCCGTTCGTCGTGTCGTCGTCATCGATGCGTCGGAGACAGACGTCGTCGTTTACGTCTGAATCGTCTGTATCGAGAACAAAAAGATTGATTTTAAAATCATCGAGCAAAGTTGTGGGGGATGGAGGCAATCGCATCTCTCACGTGATGATGATGGTCAATTCTTCGTCTACGTTTTTTATGAACAACCAGAAGCGGCGACGAGGACGAGGAGGGCGAAGAATGACGGATGAAAGACTCGTGATTAGTAATAGCAGTGGTAGCGCGACGGCGGGCGGAAATGATGACGAGAACAATGATAAAAGTAGTAGTTGTTCCTTGAAATTCATCCAAGAAATCAAAGAGAAAATGGACGACCCGTTAGCCGAGTCCAACGCGACTGCTTTGGCGTTAGTCTTTTTAACCGTGTTAGCGGTGGTTGGATACATCTCCAGTGGGTTAGGGTCGTTAAACGCCACGAATAACATTCAAGTCGCGCTTCAGTTGGTCGTACAAGCGGTCGCGAAAACTGGGTTTACCGCCGCGTTTGCGTTGATTTTTATATCGGAATTGGGAGATAAGACGTTTTTCATCGCCGCGTTACTGGCGATGAGAATGGGACGAATGCCGGTGGTTATTGGAGCGACTTCGGCGTTAGGGTTGATGTCAGTGATTTCAGTGGTCATTGGAAGAGTGTTTTCGGCGGTACCGGCGAGCTTTTCGAATACAATTCCCATCGGCGAGTACATCGCGGTGGCGAGTTTGTTGTTCTTTGGGTTGAAGTCGTTGAAGGACGCGAGCGACATGCCAAAGAAGACGAACGCGGGCGGAGATAACAACAACGGAAATATTAAAGTGGATAAAGATGGAGTGATCATTGAAGGCGCGTTGGCGGAAGCGGCCGAGGACGTGTGCAAAGCAGAATCGAAGATCAAAGAGTCGGACGGGAAAGGGACGACGAACATTCAAAACATCATCGAAACGTTTTGCTTAATTTTTGTCGCCGAGTGGGGGGATAGATCCATGTTGGCGACGATTGCTTTAGGCGCGGCGCAAAATCCAGTCGGCGTGGCCGTAGGGGCAACGGCTGGACACTTATTTGCGACGTTCATTGCGGTCATCGGCGGAAGTTTGATTTCGAAGAAAATTTCCGAACGCTTCGTCGCGTTTTGCGGCGGGTGGTTGTTTCTGCTTTTCGCTTTGTTCACCGCTATCGGCGTCTTTTAATTCATATATTATTATAAATCTGTGAGAGTCATTTTCTATTATTTATTATCATCTCGGTTGTTATTCTTAAGATTACTACTAACCACACCGTACCAGGTATATAATTATTCCGGTAAAATCTTCGACAACAGCGCAATCAAGACAACCCCTGCTAACGCCCCGGCTAAATGCGCGACGTGATTCACTCCGCCCGCTCCTACGCCTCCAACTTTTCCTATCATTGCCGCTTCGTTCAAAAATCGTTCCATCACAAACTGACCGAGCACGACGACTTCCAAAATCCTTTTCCATTCAAACTTAAGCTTGACTAAAACGCTCACGGCGAACAGACCAAACACCGCTCCCGAGGCGCCCAACGAGACCGTCGCCGCCGCGCCCATTCCTAATACCCCACCCACTGACTTTGGCAACATCAACCACGACGCCAACGACGCGCCCGTTCCGGTCGCTACGTACGAACACCACACACCAAACGCGCCTTCCTCTTCTTCGATCAACTTGCCGAATATGTACAAGAAGAAAATATTCGACGAGAGATGATCCCAACTGGCGTGGCAGAAGGTGCACGTGACGAATTGCCACCACGTCGGATCCACGTGGTTCAAATAAAACATTTTCATCATTGGAAGTTGCAACCAATGGTCCAACGCGAAGAATAAAAAGTTGAAGAAGAGTAAAGCGAAGACGCCGTTGTATTCGTTTTGTTTGTTATTTTGGTTGTTGTTTCCCAGGACGTTGACGGCAGTGCCGACGACTTTTGTCACGTCTTTCGGGACTTCTTTGGAGTATTTCTTCATGATGTTCGAGACGTCTTTGAAACCGTCTCTGTTGTCGTCTTTGCCAAACGCCGCCGTTGGTCTCCTCGGATTCATTCTCCGTCTTCTTCTTCGTCCTTCTTCTTTGTCTTCTTTGGAGCATAAAAAAAGCGACCACGGCGACGATGATGAAAATGCATTCCCCCGAACAGTATTCCCCTCGTTGCTCTTGTTGTTCCGCAAAGCCACCGTTTCTCTTCCCCTCACTCGGCCGCTGCTTTTGCCGCTGCTGCTTCCGACAAAAAGTCTCGTCGTCGTCGTCTGAATCGTCGTCATCGTCAGATGTTTTTTGTTGTTCTTTTATACTTTTACCGTGTGTTTTGTGTTTTGTGTCTTTCTTCTGATGCTGTTTTTGAGCGGTTCTTTAATAAGAATACTCGTCTGCCCCCCTTTTCATGACGCTTTTTCACAAGGAATTGAACCGCAAAAATTGCAAAAAAGCAAAAAAAAGGCTGTGATTTTTTTTACACCTGTGTTTTCGTCAAATTTTATTGAGATAAAACACGTAAAAAGTGACGATGAGGGCATCGACGCCGTCATCATCATCATCATCATCATCATCATCAACCTCTTGTTCGACATCGTCGTCGTCGTCGCGATCGTTTCTCCCTGTTTCATCTTCGAACGAGAGAAGAAGAAGAGGAAGAAGGAATACTACTACCACTCATCTTTCGTTTCGTCGAAGTAAAAGTCAGGAAAAGCAGCAGAAAAGGCGACAACAAAAGACGGGGGTTCTGGACACGAATGACGTCGTGTACAACGTCGCGCGAAGATGCGAAAGTGGTGACGACGG
>Ga0209308_10000667_pt1 | contig 33966 bp, 40 predicted proteins | sample COGITO_mtgs_1204_3_FD_184806 | JGI IMG/M metagenome (GOLD analysis project Ga0209308, IMG submission 184806) | Pelagic marine microbial communities from North Sea - COGITO_mtgs_120405 (SPAdes) (version 2) | ecosystem: Environmental > Aquatic > Marine > Epipelagic ... | reverse complement strand
CAGTATTTGGTAAAATCATTGGTGGTAGCTCCATACTAAGGTCTCTTTTCAAAAAAAAAAGTAATATTAAGCCAACTATAGAAAAGCCCCCAATCATAATTAAAGCATAGAAAAAATAAGAGGTAAAAACTGCAAAAGTAACACCTGTGGTAGTTACAGTATAAAAAATCATTCCAGGTGTTCCTATATTACCTGCAAAATTAGTTATGAAATTAGTGTCTATTTTTGGATTTTTTTTTCCTAAGTAATAACCAATACCAATAACAAAAAAAACAGGAAATAAGACTTCAAAAATTTTAGAATATAAATCCATTAATTATATATTCTTATTAATGTAGGATACTTAAGAATATTTTTATCTTTCCTGAAAATTGAAAGACAATTCTTGGAATTAAGTTCATTTGTTTTATGAGTAATAATAACAACTGTAGCTTTATTATTTTTTTTATCTGGAGTTTGAATTAATCTTTTTACAGAAATTTTATATTTAGCTAGTCTATTAGTAATCTTTGATAAAACACCTGGTTTATCTTTAACTTCAAATCTTAAATATAAAGAATTTTTATAATGATCAACATCATAGCATTTGATTGATTTTCGCTTATTGCTAGAAATACCAAAAGGTTTTTTAATACTACCATTCAATATTGAAATTAGGTCAGATAGTAATGATGAAGAAGTTGGGCCAGGACCCGCTCCTTCTCCTTGTAAAATACTTTCACCTACAGGTTTTCCTTCTAGGATAACTGCATTCATAACGCCAGTAACATTGCCAATGTAAGAATTTTTACTAACCAAACATGGATGAACAGTTTCAAATAATTGATTGTTAATAATTTCAGAGATACCTAATAATTTAATACGTAAATTTAATTGATTAGCAATTTCAATGTCTTTTAATTCAATTTTTTCAATACCTTCCATCAAACATTTATGTTTTGAAATCTTAGTATTAAATGCAAGAGCAGACAAAATTCTCACTTTAGCAAAAGCATCAAAGCCATTAAGATCTAATTTAGGGTTACCCGGTTCAGCGTATCCTAATTTTTGAGCCTTTTTTAAAACATTTGCAAAACTATCTTTAGAATCTCTCATTTCTGAGAGAATATAGTTAGATGTACCATTTAAAATTCCATAAACTTTAGTAATTTTGTTAGTTGCTAGACCTTCCTTAATAGTTCTTAATATTGGAATACCTCCCGCAACAGATGCTTCAAATTCTAAATTAACTTCTTTATCTTCAGCTAATTTAGCAAGATAATCTCCATGTTTCGATATTAGAGCCTTATTTGGTGTAATTACATGAATTTTATTTTTTAATGCAGTTTCAACAACTTTTTTTGATATTCCATCAGATAAGCCGATATTTTCAAAAAGTATATCAACATGTTTTTCCTTAAAAATTTTTAAGGGATCTTTATAGAAAATTCTTTTATTAATCTTAAATCTTCTTTTTTTATTAACATTTCGAGCTGATACAGCCACAATATTAATTTTCTTACCTGTTTTGAGTTCTATGTCTTTTTTTTTAGTATTAAGTTCATTTAATAAGTAAATACCTACTTGACCAAGACCCACTACAGCAATGTTAACTATTTTATTCATATTTATTCCTTCAAATCAGGATAAGAGCTTATTTTAGCATATTCTTCCAAAAGTTCATTAAATTCATTAAAAGTTAACTTATTATCAAAATTTAAACTATCGCTACCTAGTTCGTTTTGTGAGTTAGGAGTTGAGCAAGACATTAAAAAAAATAAAATAAGGATTTTTCTTAACATAGGCCACCCTTTTTTTTTAAATTAAATTTTATGTTCATATTTTGTATTGCTTGACCAGCCCCACCTTTAATTAAATTATCTATAGCAGATAAAATAATTATCTTATTTTTGAATTTTGTCTCACAAATCGAAATATGACAATTATTTGTATTGATTACATCATTTGTGCTTATTAAAGTATTAATTTTTAATATCTTTATAAATTCACTTTTTGAATATTTTTTTTTTAATAAATTTAATAAAGAATTTGCAGTAATTTTTTTATTCAAATCAACATATATTGTGCTTAAAATTCCCTTAAACATTGGTGTTAGATGAGGTGTAAAAGAAAAAGTCACTTTTTTTTCTGTATATTTATTTAATTCTTGTTGAATTTCAGAATTATGTCTGTGAAAACCAACACCGTAAGCACTTAAAGATTCATATAAGTTTTTATTTTTATATTTTTGATGTACTCCTCTACCTGCACCAGAATATCCTGATTTTGAGTCAATAATAATATTATTAGTTTTGATAAGTTTTTTTTCTATGATCGGTATTAATGGAAGGAGAATTGAAGTTGGATAACAACCGGGACAACCTATTATGTTATAATCTTTAACTTTATCACTATTTATTTCAGGTAACAGATAAATAGATTTTTTAATATTTTTGATAGACTTATGTTTTTGCTTATACCACTTTAAATATTCTGATGCTTTATCTAGTCTAAAATCAGCAGCAAGATCTATAAGTGTATTCTTTTCTAAAAGATGATTGGATATTTCTTGCGCTTCTCCATTTGGAAGAGCGGTAAAAATTACATCTACTTCTTTAAGATATACTTTATTGAATTTTGTAATTTTTGGTAATTTTTTAAAATTTAATGATTTATCAAAAAAAGAAATTTTTTTTCCTACAGAGGAATTTCCACAAAGATATTTGATTTTAATATTTGGATGTTTGATTAATAGATTAATCAATTGAACACCGATATATCCAGTGGATCCAGCTACTAAAACATTAAGCTTAGGCATTTTATATTATAACAGTTTAGATTGAAAAAAGTATTATCTTTTAGAGAATTGAAAGCTTCTTCTTGCTTTCCTACGACCAGGTTTTTTTCGTTCAACTGATCTAGAGTCTCTGGTACTTAATTTTTCAGTTTTTAAAGTAGCTCTAAACTCCGAATCAAATAAGATTAATGCTCTGGCAATACCATGAACTAGTGCTCCAGCTTGACCAGTATGGCCACCCCCAGTTACACTGCATCTCACATCATATGAGGTAGCCTGATTTATAATTTCAAAAGGTCTTGTAATTTGCATCTTATGAGCACCACTAGTAAAATATTCATCCATAGTTCTGCCATTTACATAAATTTTACCGGTTCCCTTTTTAACCCAAACTTTTGCAATAGATTTTTTTCTTCTACCTGTAGCGTATTTACTATCTTTAAAATCTAACTTAATTTTAGGTTTTTTAGTATTTGTTTGAGTTGCTACGTTCATTTTAATTTCTAATTAAATTTTTAGAATTCAATTTTCCTAAATCTAAAACTTTAGGGTTTTGTGCTGCATGAGGATGATCTTCACCAGCATAAATTTTTACTTTAGTAAGTTGTTTTCTCCCAAGTACTCCACCAGGAAGCATTCTTTTAACCGCTAATTTTAGTGATTCTTCAGGTTTATTTTTTTCTAATAGTTTTTCAGGAGTTATTTCTTTAATTCCACCAGGGTGACCAGTGTGTCTATAATATTTTTTATCTTTAAATTTTTTTCCAGTAAATTTTGCTTGTTCAACATTTTTAACAACAACAAAATCACCATCATCCATATGTGGAGTATAAGTAGTTTTGTTTTTACCTCTAACTATCATCGCTATAATAGAAGCTAGTCTTCCAACTACAGCATTTTTAGCATCAATTTCAAACCAGTTACTAGTTAATTCACTACTTTTTAGAAATTTAGTCATTGTGCCAGGATTAATACTATTATTGAGTATAAAGTCAATTTTATATTTACCTTGCAATAGCTTGCTTAAATGATAGTTTGGTAATGCCGATTTGTTCCTATTGCAGGCTTTGTATTGCTAAAAAGGATTTTAACAACATTATCGGTAGGCCTATTTGAACTATATTGTACGCCTTGCATTAAGCAAAAGTACTAAAAAAGGAGTATAAATGAGTACAAAAAGACAAAACCCAGAAACTATAGCCATTCATGGTGGTGATTATAGATGTGATCCAACAACAAAAGCTGTTGCAGTACCGATATATAGAACAACATCTTATCAGTTTGATAGTACAGAGCATGCAGCAAATCTATTTGCCCTGAAAGAGTTTGGAAATATTTACACTAGAATAATGAATCCAACTAATGATGCTCTTGAAAAAAGACTTGCAGCGCTGGATGGTGGATTAGCTAGTTTAACTGTTTCATCTGGACAAACTGCTTCAACTTTTGCAATTTTAAATGTAGCGCAAGCTGGAGATAACATTGTAAGTTCAACTGATCTTTATGGCGGAACAGTATCTTTATTTACACATACTTTAAGTAAACTTGGTATTGAAGTTAGGTATGCTGATCCTTCTGATCCCAAAAACTTTGAAAAAGCAATTGATAATAAAACAAGAGCTTTTTATGGAGAAACTTTACCAAATCCATATTTAAGAGTTTTTCCAATTAAAGAAGTATCTGATATTGGAAAAAAATATAATATTCCATTAATTGTAGATAACACAGCTGCACCAGTTATTTGTAAACCATTAGAGCATGGAGCTGCAGTAGTAGTTTACTCGCTAACAAAATATATAGCTGGTCATGGAACAGTTGTTGGTGGAGCTTTAGTTGATGGTGGTAATTTTGATTGGACCGCAGATCCAAAAAGACAACCTTTGTTTAATGAACCAGATGCTAGTTACGGCGGCGTAGTTTGGGGTAAAGCTGTACCTGAACTAACTGGTGCAAACGTATCTTTTGTAGTTAGAGCTAGAGTAACACTTTTAAGAGATCTTGGGTCAGCGCTATCACCTGATAACGCCTTTGGTGTAATTCAAGGTCTAGAAACAGTTGCTTTAAGAATGAAACAACATTGTGAAAATGCCTCAAAAGTTGTTGATTATTTAAAAAAACATAATGCAGTAGAAAAAGTAATTTATGCTACTGAACATAGTGCAGAAATAACTAAACGGGCTAAGCAATATCTAAATGGAGGAAATGGTGCTTTAGTTGGTATTGAGTTAGCTGGAGGTATTGAAGCAGGAAAAAGATTTATTGAGTCTTTAAAAATGTTTTATCATGTAGCAAATATTGGTGATGCAAGGAGCCTTGCAATACACCCTGCAACAACTACTCATAGTCAACTAACGGAAAGTGAGTTATTAGCTGCTGGAGTTACTCCTGGGTATGTTAGACTATGTATAGGTTTAGAGCATATTGATGATATTATTGAAGACCTAGATCAAGCTTTGAATAAATCTTCAAAAGGTAATTTAAAAGCTGTTAGCTAGAGTTTTTATAAAACAATAAAAGATAAGAACTCAAAACAAATATCGATCCCAACTGGTGTAGTGATGCATATTTAATCTCTACACCAGAAACTAAAGTTATAACCCCTAAAATAATCTGAATTAATATTGCTATATCAAATAAAATTATGAATTTAATTTCATTACTTTTTTTAAAAAAATAATAATTTAAAATTATGACAAAAAATAAAAGAAAATAAGCGTTAAATCTGTGTAGGAATTGAATAATTGATACATTGTTAAATATTTGAAAATTAAGATTATCTTTTAAATTAATATCATCTGGAAAAAAATTACCGTTCATACCTGGCCAAGTATTATAGATGAGACCTCCGTCTAAACCTGACAAGAAAGCACCTATTATAATTTGTATAACAATTAGCTTGAGTATTATTAGTAAAAGAAAACTTGAAATTTTTTTTTGGAATTTTTGTACTTGATATAGTTCCATTATATACCAAAAAATTAAGCTCAAGATAAATAACGCTAAAAAAAGATGTAAGCTTAATCGGAAATGGCTAACATCATTGTTGTTAATAAGTCCACTTGAAACCATATACCATCCAACTAGACCTTGAAGACATATAAGAAGAAAAATAAAGTAATATTTGTTAGAATAATATTTTGTTTTACTATACTTAAAACTAAAAATAACCAAAGGTATCAAGGTGAATAGACCTACAAATCTTGCTAGTAATCTATGTGCATACTCCCAATAAAAAATTATTTTAAACTCACTGAGTGTCATTCCATAATTAATATTTTTATATTCAGGAATTTTTTTATATTCAGAAAAATATTCAATCCATTCATTATTATTTAAAGGTGGAAAGACTCCAGTAAAAAGCTCCCAAGCGGTTATAGAAAGACCGGAGTCAGTTAATCTTGTAAGACCACCTACTCCCACCATTCCTACAATTAATAAAAATAATGTAATTAACCATATCTTTAAAAATTTTATATAATTGTCGCTATTTACAAACATGGTTTATACTTATAATAATCTTCTTAATAACAAAATGTATAAATGTCGCCTTTAAATAAAAAAAAATTAGAAAAGTTAAGATCAAAACTCGATAAGCTTGATAATGACTTACTAAAATTAATTAAAAAAAGATCTAATATCGTAAATGACGTTTTGAAGTTAAAAATCCATAAGAAAGAAATTATAGATCACAAACGTATTAAATATATTCTTAAAAAAATCAAAGATAAATCTATAAAGTCTAAGATTGATCCAAAAATTACAAATAGAATATGGAAAAATATGATTTGGTCATTTATTGATTACGAGAATAGAAATTTTAAGAAAAAATAATATTATTTACTGTGTGGAGGCAATTTTTTTTCCACAAACATTTCATGTTTTTTAGTTGAAGGATTGTATTTTTTTGCAGAAAGTTTAACTTTAGCCTTTTCACCTCCAGCAGGCTTTTTTACATAATAAAAAAAAGGACTATCAGGTTTAGCCTCTGGTACCAATCTAACTTTAACGTGTGTTTTTTTTGCCATTTATTTCAAACTTTTAATTTTTTTAATCAAACTGGAAATTTTTTTAAGTTTAATTATAATTTTATTATCTGAACTTATAGAATTATTTGATAATTCGTCAAGGTTTAAAGAATTGTTGGAATTAAGAACTTTTTTAACACCCTTAATGGTCATACCCTGTTCTTTGAGTAGGTATTTAACTTTTTTTAAAATTTCAATAGTCTCTTTATTGTAATACCTTCTATTACCACTTAGAATTTTAGGTTTTATTTGCTTAAATTCACTCTCCCAAAATCTAATAGTATGTGTGTTTAAAGTCCCCTTTTTTGAATTAACGAGATCAAGAATTCTAGCAACTTCACCTATTGATTTGTATGCACTATCACTTTTATGAATCATTATTTGAGTTTATTAATTCTTTAAACTCTTTGGAAGCTTTAAATAACACAACATCTCTTTCTGAAATAATTTTTTCCTCTTTAGTTAAAGGGTTTCTTCCAATTCTGCTTTTTTTTCTACGTACTGAGAAAGTGCCAAATTTTGATATCTTCAAAGTTTTATCATACATAAGAGTTTCTGTAATTGTAGCAAAAAAATCTTCAATTAAATTTTCTGAGATATTTTTTGAAAAACCAATTTGCATGTAAATTGAATTAATTAAATCTTTTTTTGTTAAATTTACTCTTGTCATTATTTAATATTGTTTCTAATTTTTTCAATTAAGTTACCTTTAACAATTTTACTACATACACTCAAGGAATTTGAAAAACCAATATAATCAGTTCCACCGTGGCTTTTAATAACAGGAGAATTAAGGCCTATGAAAATAGCTCCATTGTATAAACGTGGATCAAGTCTTTTTTTAAATTTACTTAAATTTGTAATATTCAATAATGATGAAAGTTTTCCTATAAAGTTTCCTGTCATGGCTTTTTTTAATTCACTGGTTATAAAGTTAGCTGTACCTTCAGCTGTTTTTAATGCAATATTTCCTGTAAAACCATCTGCTACAATAACATTTACATCTCCATTCATTAAATGATTTCCTTCAATATAGCCCTTAAATTCAAAATCTAAATTTTTTCTTTGAGAAATTTTTTGATAAGTTTCTTTTATTACTTCATTACCTTTAATTTCTTCCGTACCTATATTGAGCAAAGCTACTTTGGCGTTATCATTAGGATATAATGATTTAAATAAAGATGAGCCCATTATTGAAAAATCAATTAAGTTTTTAGAGCTACATTCAATGTTAGCACCCAAATCTAAAACAACACTCATACCTGTTTTGTTGGGCCATAATGCTGATAAAGCTGGCTTATCAATATTTTCAATCATTTTTAAGTTTAGTTTTGAGATAACTAATAAAGCACCAGTATTACCTGCTGAAATAACTATATCTGACTCATTTTCCTTAACACTTTCTATAGCGAGCCACATGCTTGTTTTTTTTCCTCTCTTGGCTCCCTCTAGCGGGCTGTCTGTTCCTTTTACAACATCTTCTGTATGGATTATCTCATAACAAGTCGTTGGTAAAAAATCCTGTAAGCATTTATTAATTTCGTTTTTGTCTCCAAAAATCTTATAAAAAGAATCTAGATTATTTTTGTAGTGATGAATAATCCCATCAATAACTTTTTTTGGAGAACCATCACCACCCATTGCATCTACTGCAATTTTGATTGTTTTATGCATTTTAAAATTTTAATTAATTAATCTTTAGGGTCTAAAATTTGTCTACCTCTATACATACCTGTTTTAAGATCTATATGATGAGGAAGTCTATATTCTCCAGACTTTTTATCTTCAACAATATTTTTAGATGAGAATTTCATATTTTGTGCTCTTCTCATACCTGTTCTTGAAGGTGATTGTTTTCGTTTTGGTACAGCCATAATTATGGTTTAAGTACACCTTTTAAATAAGAATTTAAAGGATTATTTATTAAATTTTGCCTATATTTTTCGAAGTAAATAGCCAAATATTTCGGATCTGACTGTTTATCTATAAATTTTGACAATAGAGTTTCTCTATGCTCGGTAGAAAGATCTTCCCAATTATCAATTTTATCTATCATTGCATAAAAAATATTTATGTAATCTTTCATTTTTTTGTTGATTGACTGATCACCATACCCAATTTCTCTTATGCTCAACTCTAATTGTCTAAATATATAATCATAAATATCTTGTAAAATATTTTTACTATTATCTTTTTTATAAATTTTTAAAAAAAAGGCAAAATGCAACAATAAAATAGTTAATCTATCAGAAAATGCGTCTTGATTTACAAAGTTTTTATATAGATCTTTATTTCTAGTTAAATTAACTAAATTATTGTAGATATTTATATATTTAGAATTCATGAAAAAAATTTATTTAATAATTTTATCTCTTTTGTTTATTTCAAATTGTTCATTAAATAAAGTGATAAAACATCATGGCGTCCATTATTTGGATATTAAGGAAAAACAACTTGTTATAAATCAAACAAATAAAAATGACATATTAAAGATTTTAGGTCCCCCATCAACAAAAGGAATGTTTGATAATAATGTATATATCTATATTGAAAGAAAAACATCCTCTTCCAAACTTAGAAAATTAGGTAAGAAAAAATTATTAACAAATAATGTTTTAGTAGTAGAAATTAACAATAAAGGAATTTTAGTTTCCAAAGAGTTTTTAAATAAAGAAAAAATTAATAATATAAATTTTTCAGAGAGCACTACTGATAAAAACTATTCTAAAAGATCTTTTGTGTATGGATTTTTAAATAGTATGAGGCAGAAAATAAATGATCCATTGGGTAAGAAAAGAAATTCACAAAATTAAATCTCTTACCCAAAGTTAATTTATCCAGCAATTACTGCTAATAGCAATAATGCTACTATATTTGTAATTTTAATCATTGGATTTACAGCGGGACCAGCTGTATCTTTATATGGGTCTCCAACAGTATCACCAGTTACAGCTGCTTTGTGAGCTTCAGAACCTTTGCCTCCATGATTACCATCTTCTATATATTTTTTTGCATTATCCCATGCACCACCACCAGCGGTCATAGATACGGCAACAAATAAACCTGTGATAATTACTCCAAGTAGCATTGCACCTACTGCTGCTAAAGCAGCAACTTGTCCTCCAATAGCGAATATAACAAAATATAAAACAATTGGAGAAAGAACTGGTAACAGAGAAGGTATAATCATTTCTCTAATTGCAGCAACTGTTAATAAATCAACAAGTTTTGCGTAATCAGGTTTTTGTTTACGCTTCATAATACCTGGGTATTTTTTGAATTGTCTTCTAACTTCAACTACAACAGCACCACCCGCTCTTCCAACTGCTTGCATTCCCATTGAGCCAAATAAATATGGAAGCATTCCACCAATTAATAAACCAACAACAACATAAGGATTAGATAAATCAAAAGTAACTACTATTCCTTCTAATTTAGATCCAGCAACTTCTGAAAAATGCTTAATATCCTCAACATAAGCAGCAAATAAAACTAAAGCCCCTAATCCTGCTGAACCAATTGCGTAACCTTTTGTTACTGCTTTTGTTGTATTACCTACTGCATCTAATGCATCGGTAGTTTTTCTGACACTATTAGGTAATTTTGACATTTCAGCAATACCACCTGCATTATCTGTAACTGGACCATAGGCATCTAGTGCAACAACCATTCCTGCTAACGCCAACATAGTTGTTACAGCAATTGCAATTCCATAAAGTCCTGCAATAAAGTTTGTAGCAAGAATTCCAGCAACAATGATTAATGCCGGTACAGCTGTAGCTTCCATAGAGACAGCCAAACCTTGAATAACATTTGTTCCATGTCCGGTAGTAGATGATTTAGCAATACTTCTTACCGGTCTATATTCTGTTCCAGTATAATATTCAGTAATCCAAATTAATAAACCTGTAATAACTAAGCCAATAATTCCACATATGTATAAATTCATACCGTTAAAAGTTTTACCATTAACTGTATATTCGCTTGTAAATCCAATTACATAGTCTGTTACTGGATACAAGATAGCTAATGAAGCTACAGCAGATACAACAAAGCCTTTATATAAGGCGTTCATAACATTTTTACTTTTACCAAGTTTAACAAAAAATGTTCCTAATATTGATGTTAAAATACATGCTCCACCAATTGTTAAAGGGTAAATCATCATATTTAAATCACCAACAAAAAATATTGACGATAAAACCATAGTAGCAACAATAGTTACTGCGTATGTTTCAAATAAATCTGCAGCCATACCAGCACAATCACCAACATTGTCTCCAACGTTATCTGCAATTACAGCAGGATTTCTAGGATCATCTTCTGGAATTCCTGCTTCAACCTTACCTACTAAATCTGCACCAACATCAGCTCCTTTTGTAAAAATTCCACCACCTAATCTTGCAAAAATAGATATAAGTGAAGCACCAAAGCCAAGAGCAACTAATGCATTAACAATTTCTCTTTCCACAACACCGAATTTTAATAAAAAATAATAATAAACAGCAATTGATAATAAAGCTAGTCCTGCAACAAGCATTCCTGTAACAGCACCAGATTTAAACGCTACGGATAGGCCACTTGCTAAACCTTTTCTAGAGGCTTCAGCAGTTCTTACATTTGCCTCAACTGAAACAAGCATTCCAACATAACCAGCTATTCCAGATAAAGCTGCACCAATTAAATAACCTAAAGCAACTAAAGGACTAAATACAAAACCAATAATAACCAAAACAACAACACCAACCACAGCAATAGTTTTATATTGTCTAGCTAAGTATGCTTTAGCACCGATTTGGATTGCTGATGCAATTTCTTGCATTTTAGCATTTCCAGCACTTGAGCTTAGAATATTTTTACCAGTAAAATAACCGTAAACTATTGAAAGAAATCCTGCTGCAATTGTATAAAGTAAAATTGTTTCTACTGATGTGTTCATAATGCCTTTTGGTTGTTTAGTTGTTAAAATTTTATTGTTAAAGAGCGGACAATACAAAAAAAGCTGTAAAAGGCAATATTTAACTTATTAAAAAATATGAAAATATCCTTTATTTTTAAGGCTTATTTGCTTGTTTTTGTGATCGAAAATTGTCGATTTTTTACTGCTGGCTTTAATTGATCCAATTCTAGTAATCTTGACACCATAATTAGAGGATGCTTTTGAAATGATTCTTCTTTTACTCTTTGAGGCAGTAAATAACACCTGATAATCATCACCTTTTGAAATATAATTAATTTTAGCTAAATTTTTTAATTCTAATGTTTTTTTAAGATTACTAGAAATTGGAATATCTTTTAATTTAATCTGATAAGAAAGATTTTGAGTGTTAATCATCTTGTCTAGATCTGTCAAAAGACCATCTGAAATATCAATTGAAGTATTTGCAAAATTTTTAATCTTCTCAACTAACTTCAATTGAATATTGGGCATATAGTATTGATTAATAAAATATTTTTTTAATGGACCCTTACTAATCTTAATTTTATCTTTTAATAATAATAAACCCATATAACTGTCACCTAAATTTCCTGAAACATAGATATCATCATTAATTTTAGCTTTATTACGATACACTATCGTTTTAGAAAACCCGATAGATATTATAGTGAAACTTAATTTGCTTGAAAAAATTGTATCTCCACCACTTAAAAAAATCTTATATTTATTTTGTTCTTGATTAAGTGATTTTCTAATTTTTGATAAATTTGATTTAGAGAAACTTTTTTTATTACCTGAAGCAGAAATGAAATAATATTTTGGTTGAACACCCTTGCATATTAAATCTGAAATTGATGATCTTATTATTTTTTTAATAACTAAATCTGGTTTCTTAAAATTGATAAAATGACTACCTTCAGAATAAGTATCAACAGATATTACTAAGTTGTTTTTTTTATCAAAAAAAACATCGTCATTTAAATTCAAGGAACCTAGTGATTTTTTAGATAATTTTTGAAAATAATTTTTAATTAATTCAAACTCGTGCATCGTTATTTCTTATTTTTCTAGAAATTTTATCAAGAATTGCATTTAAATATTTTGTTTGTGAGTCCTCTAAAAAAAAATTTGATGCATCAAGATATTCTTTGATTATAATTTTAGTTGAAATTTTAGGTTTATATAAAAATTCAAATATAGCTGATTTTATAATTACTTGAAAAACTTTATCTAAATTATCTATTTCTAAATCATCACTTAGATGATTTTTTAACTCATCATTTATAACGTCATCCCTTTCAATAGTTCCAAGTACCACATCTTTTATAAATTTTTTAAATCTATGTTTTGAGAATTTGAGATCAGAGTCATCATTAAAAAAATTGCCATATAATTTTTGTATAATAATAACTCTAGGACTTTGATTGGGATTGTATGAAGTTTTCATAACTACTGAGATAAGACAGATATTGCAGCTTGTGCTGCTTCTCTACCTTTCTTCTTACGTGCAATAGCTTGCTTCATATTTAAACATGTAATAATCCCATTACCAATAGGTTTTTTGTTTTCAATAGACAATTTCATTATAGCGTCTGTTGTAGCTTGTGATATAAAATCAAAGTGAGGTGTTTGTCCTTTAATAACACATCCTAAGGCTATAAACGCGTCGTATTTTTTAATATTTTTACTTATTGTTACAGGAATTTCAAAAACACCAGGTACTTTTATGATCTTGATAGATGTGGACTTAGGTAATATGTCTTTAGCACTTTTAAGTAATCCTTTAGATATATCCTTATAGTAATCTGCAATAATTATTAAATATTTATTATTCATTAGATTATTTCTTGTTTAGTAATCTTTATATCATAACCCTCTAAACCAATAACCTTTTTAGGAGATTTCGTAATTAATATCATATTTTTTATCTTCAAATCTTTGATAATTTGAGCTCCAATACCATAATTTCTAATAAGTTTATCGTTTCCCTTTTTATAAAAATCATTATTTTTATAGTCTTTTAGAGTTTGTGTTACAGATTTTAAATTAGTATCTTTTATAAAAACTAGAACACAATTAGGAAATTTTTTAAAGTAGTTTATTGTTTTATTAAATGAGTTAGGCAGCTTTTGACTAATCAAATAGTTTTTGACAACATTAGAGGAAATAACCCTAACCCTGGGTGTAATACTTTTTTTTATATTACCTTTGATTAAAGCAAAATGCTCTGAACCATCTAGTAAATTTTCATATATTCTAATTTTATACTTTTGATTTTTAACCATAATGTCAGATTGTTTTTTTAACCTAATTAATTTTTCTTTTTTAAGTCGATAAGCGATAAGATCTTCAATTTTACCTATCTTTAAATTATGTTTATTTGCAAAATTAAATAAATCGTGACCTTTAGCCATAGTGCCATCTTCATTCATTATTTCACAAATAACAGCTGAGTTATTTTTTTTTGCAAGTTTTGAAATATCAACTGAAGCTTCAGTATGGCCCGCTCTTACTAAAACCCCACCATCTTTTGCAATAATTGGAAAAACATGTCCAGGAGAGACAATTTCTCGTTTATTAACATTTTTTTTAGAGGCAATTTTTATTGTCTTGGCTCTATCTTTTGCAGAAATTCCTGTAGTAATTCCCTTTTTAGCTTCAATTGAAACTGTAAATGCAGTTTTATTTCTTGATTGATTTATAGGTGACATTAATGAAAGGTTTAATCTTTTAGCTTGAACTCTGTCCATGGCTAAACATATTAAACCTCGTCCATATTTAGCCATAAAATTTATGTTTTTTGCATTAGAATCTGAAGTTGAAATTATTAAATCACCCTCATTTTCTCTTTTCTCATCATCAACAAGAATGAACATGCCACCTTTTTTTGCAATATTGATAATATTTTCAATTGATGTGTAATTACTTTTTTTCATTAAAATAATTTTTAACGTATTTAGATAGAATATCTATCTCTATATTAACAAGACCATTTTTTTTTAATGAAGATAAATTTGTTAACTTAAAAGTGTGTGGAATAACCCATATCTGAAAACCCTTAAGTGTTTTTTTTGAAATAGTAAGTGAAATCCCATTTATGCAGATAGAAGCTTTCTCAATCAAATTTTTTCTTTCTTTTTTTGCTATTTCAAAATCAAATAAATATGATTTATCAATTTTATTAATATCCAAAATTTTTCCTAATGTATCAACATGACCTTGACATATATGACCAGATATTTTTTGACCATACTTTAAAGGAAGCTCAAGGTTGATCTTATCTTTCACCTTCAAATACCTAAACTTGGATCTTTCAATCGTTTCTTTGGAAAGATAAAATTCCATGACACCTTGTTTAAGACTTATCAATGTCAAACAAACTCCATCACAGGCAACAGAAACTCCGATATCATTTTTAGATAATTTTAAATTTGATTTTACAAATATATTAATACCTTTGGGTCTTTTTTTTATATTTTTAACAATCCCTTGGTTAAATATTATTCCATTAAACATATTATTTTTTATAAAGAGTAATTAAGTCTTTTCCAATATTAGTATTAATCTTGTATTTAGTTTTATAGTTTTCTGATAAATCTTTAAAGTGTTTAAACTCCTTATGCTCGACAAATTTAGATAAAATTTTTGGACTTTTAAATAAGTAAAATTGATTAAATAGTTTCTTTTTAAGAGCATTTTTTGTTAATTCATTTCCACCTTCAATAAGTAAATTTCTGCATCCCATGTTAAAAAGTTTTTTAAAAATTATTTTTAAATCAAAATTATTATCATTGTCTAATTTAGATTTAACAAGTGTAATACCTTTTTTTTTAAATAATAAAATTTTTTCTTTATCAGCATTACTATAAAAAAATATTGTGTTAATCTTGTTTGATGTTTTAAAGATGTAAGATGAAGTTTTTGTTCTTAATTTATTGTCTAATATGATTCTTTTGGGTGAAAAATTACCTAAACTCGATAATCTACAATTTAATTTTGGATTATCTATATTTAAAGTTTTATATGAAATTAACAATGAGTCATTTTTATATCTTAAAAAATGGGTAATTTTATCAGAATGAACATCAGTAATTCTTTTAACATTTTTGCAATAAATCAAATTGTTTTTTTGATAAAGCAATTTTTCCAGTAACATAAGGCATTTTATTTTTTTTGTTGAAGAAGTAAGATTCATAAAAATTTTTTATTTCTTTTTTAAGTAAACCTTTTTTTATATTAATTTTTTTTTTTTTTAAAATTTTAAAACTTTTACCTCTAACTTTTTTATCTATATCATCGATAGAATAAATAACTTCAGCAATCTTATTTTTTGTAATGATGTTTGTACAAGGTGGTGTTTTTCCGTAATGATTGCATGGTTCTAATGTTACATACATTTTTGTATTTTTTAAATTTTCATACGAATTTTTTATTGCATTAAATTCTGCATGCGGTCTGCCACCAATACCAGTTTGACCTATAGATATTATTTCATCATTTTTAACAATTACGCAACCTACAGATGGATTTTCACCTGTTAATCCATGACGCGCTCTTGCTAAATTCAAAGCAAGACTCATATATTTATTGTCTTTTTTGGTGAATTTATCTTTTTTTGTAGACATCTATTTTGTCCACGAATTGTATAAAATCTTTTTCTTCTCTAAAGTTTCTGTAAACAGATGCAAATCTAACATAAGCTACTGGATCAAGTTCTTTTAGCCCTTCCATAACCAATGTTCCAATTGTACTTGTTGAAATTTCACTTTGTCCAAGCTCCTCTAATGATCTTGTTATTTTACTAATAAATTTTTCCGCAGTTTCAGTATCAATAGGCCTTTTCTTTAATGAAATATAAATAGATTTAGATAATTTATCTCTATCAAAAGTAGATTTTCTACCATTTTTTTTAATTACCATTATTTCTCTAAACTGAACTCTTTCGAAAGTTGTAAATCTTGCGCCACAAACACATAATCTTCTTCTTCTAATTGCTGTACCATCTTCTGTTGGCCTTGAGTCTACAACAGACGTTTCACCTTTTTTGCAAATAGAACAGATCATTTATTATAAATTTTTATAAATTGGAAAAGCTGCTGTTAGATTAATAACTTCTTTCCTAACTTCTTCTTCAACTTTGGAATTATCATTAGGATTTTCTGACAAACCTTTAACAACTTTTGTAATTAATTCTCCAACTTTTTTAAATTCATTTAAACCAAATCCTCTTGTTGTTGCAGCTTGAGTTCCCAATCTTATACCTGATGTAATCATTGGTTTTTCTGTATCAAAAGGTATTCCATTTTTATTACAAGTGATATTCGCTCTAGAAAGACTTTCTGCTGCAGCATTTCCCTTAACATTATAAGGTCTTAAATCAACTAACATTAAATGAGTATCAGTGCCATCAGAGTAAATTTTAAAACCATTGTTTTTTAAAGTCTCAGATAAAATCTTAGCATTTGCTAAAACTGATTTTATGTACTCTTGAAAATCAGGTCTTAGAGCTTCTAAAAAACCTGCTGCTTTGGCTGCTATAACGTGCATCAAAGGTCCACCTTGATAACCAGGAAAAACTGCTGTGTTAAATTTTTTCGATAACTCTTCATGATTGGTTAAAATAATACCACCTCTTGCACTTCTGAAAACTTTATGTGTTGTAGAAGTAACAACATGTGCATGATCGCAAGGATTTGGGTATCCTTTTCCCGCAACTAATCCAGAAAAATGAGCCATATCAACCATTAAGTATGCTCCAACTTTATCAGCAATTTCTCTAAATCGTTTAAAATCAATTACTCTCGAATAGGCGCTGCCACCAGCTATTATTAATTTTGGCTTATGCTCTAATGCGAGTTTTTCTACATTGTCATAATCTATAAGTTCAGATTTTTTATCAACGTCATAGCCTATCGCATTAAACCATTTGCCTGACATTGAAATTTTAAGTCCATGCGTTATGTGTCCGCCTGAGTTTAAACTCATACCTAAAAATGTATCTCCAGGATTTAATAATGCTAAAAATACTGCTCCATTTGCTTGCGCACCAGAATGTGGTTGAGCATTTGCGAACTTACAATTAAATAATTTTTTTAAACGATCAATAGCTAGATTTTCAGCAACATCCACATGTTCACATCCATTATAATATCTTTTTCCAGGATAACCTTCTGCATACTTATTAGTTAGAACTGAACCCTGTGCTTCTAATACTGCTTGAGAAACAATGTTTTCTGATGCAATCAATTCTATATGTTGTTGTTGTCTAATTAATTCATCATTGATTGCCTTATGTAATTCTGGATCTACTTTTGATAAACTATCTTCAAAAAAACTTTTATATTTATCATTTAAATAATTATTTTCACTAGACATAACTAAATTTTTTTTATCCTTTTTGTGTGTCTTCCACCTTCAAACTTTGTTTTTAAAAAAACACTTATACATTTTAAAGCATTATTTTTTGTTAAAAGCCTAGATCCCAATGTAATGATATTTGCATCATTATGCAATCTCGATAATTTTGCAGATTTAACATTAAAACATTGAGCTGCACGTATATTTTTATGTCTATTTGCAGTTATATTCATTCCGATCCCTGAACCACAAACAAGTATGCCCACATGATTATTATTAATCTTAACTTTTTTAGCAACTTTATGAGCATAATCTGGATAATCAACCCTATCAGTATTAAAAGGACCTAAGTCTATATATTTAATCTTTTTTTTGCCTAGAAGAAGTTTGATAGATTCTTTTAATTTATACCCTGCATGGTCGGATGATAAAAATATTTTTTTCAAGCTAATTAAATTTATGGTCTAAAACACAGGCAACTAAGTGGATTCTATTTTCTTCTCCACCGTTAAAAGCATTATGATATTTTGTATTGTTAGTTATCCAAACTGAACCATCCGCAGGTAAATGTTTTGCAACGTTATCAACAACCATTATTGAACCAGGATTAGTTATGATTGGTATGTGTAACCTAGGTTCAGGATCTCTGTGCCAACTTAAAGTTGACCTAGGTTGTTTTAATAAAATTCTAACTCTACCCAACTTATATCTTGAAGAAAGAATATCAAATACTTCCTTAAAATAAGTGTTTTTATAATCTTCAATAAATTCTGAGTAGGCTGACTCATCAATACTCACATCTCTAATAACTTCTTTTCCTGTAGAGTTTGGTTTTGTCCAAAAAACTCCCCTTGCTTTATGGCCTTTAATTGAATCTGGATCACCAGGAATTTGTGTTAATGAAATAGCACCAAAATTAGAAATTCCTTCTGGACCATCAAAATTTTTAATCTTTAAAATCTCGTGGTAAGCTTTTTTGAGTTTATTTATATCAAACTTGAGGTCTTGTTTTTGAAAATCACTAAAATCTAATTTCATATAAATTGTTTATTACCTATTTTAAGATATATTTGTATAATACATTTGTCGCATTTTATAAATAGTTTAAAAAAATGATAACAGGAAATTACCCAAATTTGAGACTTAGACGCAGTCGAAAGAATGATTGGTCAAGAAGATTAATTCAAGAAAATAGCCTTTCAACAAGCGATTTTATATTACCGATATTCTTAATTGATGGAAAAAATAAAAAACAATCAATTAAAACAATGCCTGATGTTTATAGATATACAGTGGATAAACTTGGAATTATTCTAGATAAAGCAATCAAAAATAAAATACCTATGGTTGCATTATTTCCGCATACAAGATCGAATATTAAAAATGATATAGGCTCAGAAGCTTTGAATGAAGATAATCTTGTATGTAAAGCCATTCAGTATATTAAAAAAAAATACAAAAATGAAATTGGGATCATGTGTGATGTTGCTTTAGATCCTTACACTTCTCATGGTCACGATGGATTGTTAAAATCCGGTTATGTTTTAAATGATGAAACAATACAAATTTTAGTTAAACAATCGTTAGTACAGGCTCAAATGGGATGTGATGTACTTGCTCCATCTGACATGATGGATGGAAGAATAGGAAAAATTAGGAAATCTTTAGATAAAGAAGGCTATGAGATGGTTCAAATACTTTCATATGCTGTAAAATATGCTTCAAGCTTTTATGGACCATTTAGAGATGCAGTTGGATCAAAAGGTTTACTTAAAGGTAATAAAAAAAATTATCAAATGGATTTTAGAAATAGTAATGAAGCCTTAAGAGAAGTTTCACTTGATATCAAAGAAGGAGCAGATATGGTTATGGTTAAGCCTGGTATGCCCTATTTAGATATAATTAAATTAGTAAAAGACAATTTTAAAATACCAGTTTTTGCCTATCAAGTATCTGGTGAATATAGTCTTTTGAGTAATGGAATTAATAAAAAGTTAATTGATAAAAGTTCTATTATAGAAAGTTTAATATCTTTTAAAAGAGCTGGCGCCAACGCTATAGTGAGTTACTATGCAGATAGAATTAACCAACTTATCGAATAAACTATTTTAAAGAATTTAAAAAAACTAGTCGTGAGCTTGGATAGCTAATGTTATTTGGCCGTAAAATACTTTTTTCAAGATAGTCACTTACTAATTTAAAACCTTTTAATAATGTTTTTATATCTATTTTTTCATTATTATCTTCAATTAAAAAATTCGGAACTATTTTCTTTTCTTTAGAAGAGCTTACATAATAACTGGTCTCATTATTTATAATTTCACTAGTAACAATATTTTTAAGTTCTAGATCGTAACCAACTAATCTTAATATTTCTAATTCCCAAAAAATATATTTTTTAATCCATGTATCAAAATCCAATATTTTAAAAAAATCATCTATTAAATTAAAAATTTCTTTATTTGTTTGTGCCTCAGCTGTAAGAAGTTTTACTAAGTGCATGGCAGATGCTATACATGATAATTTCTGATTATGATCAAAATAAAGTGGTGTGAGAGCTTTTAAAATTTCTATTTTAAAATAACCGATTCTGTTAACATTTCTTGAATTATAATTAACATAAATTTTATTACCAACCTGAAGATAATTTTTAATCTTTTTTGATGTTCCTCCAAATATAATACCAGAAATTTTACCATGTTTTTCTGTATAAACTTCTGCAATTATAGAATTTTCATTATATTTATTTTTAGAAAGTAAAAATCCAGTATCATCCCAGTTCATTTTTTAATTACACTTTCTAAACATAAATTTGCAGCATTTTGTTCTGCATCTTTTTTGGAACTTCCATTACCAGTAAAAAATTTAGTATTTTTTATTTTAACCGCAACCTTAAATAATGGTTTATGTCTCGGGCCTGTATTTGAGATTAGTTTGTAAGTAGGTAACTTTTTGAAAATTTTTAAAGAGTATTCTTGTAATTTTGTTTTAGCATCAATTTGAGTGACTACACTTGCTAAAATATGTTCACTCCATTGATTTAAAATGAATTTTTCTGTAACATTAAATCCCTGATCCAAGTAAAGAGCTCCTATTAAAGCCTCTAAACAATCTGCAATAACCTTGTCCTCAATTTTAATTTTTTTATTTTTAGGATTAGAAACTAATATATATTTTTCTAAGTCTATTTTTTTTGCAATTTCCAAACATTTTTTTTTATTAACTAAAGATGCAAATTTCTTATCAAGTATACCTTCTTTTTCTTTTGGATAAATTTCTAATAATCTTTTTGCAATAATAAGTCCTAAAACTCTATCACCTAAAAATTCAATTTTTTCATTATTATCTTTTGAGTCAAAACTTTTATGTGTAAGGCTCTTTATTAAAATATTTTGGTCTTTAAATTTTAATTTAATTTTTTTCTCTAAAACTGATGGATTTATTTTCATTAAACAATTTTTTTAAAAAATCTGTTGAATCTTATAGTTTTATGCCATTTCCAAAATGCAAAAATGCTTCCAATTCTAAAATCAGATGAAAAAAAAATAAATTGAGCTTTTCCAACTAAATTATCTTTATGTACATATCCAACACTTGTCAAATATCTGCTATCTTTAGAGCAGTCTCTGTTATCTCCTAAAAAAAAGAAATGATCTTTTGGTACAATAAATTTATCAGAATTTTGGAAACTATAATTTTTTAAATAAACTGATTTATAAATTTTACCATTAGATAGTTTTTCTGTAAATGATTTCACTTCTATTTTTTTTCCACAATATACGACGTCAGATTTTGAAATTAATGATTTTAAAACTTGGTTATTATTAATATGCAAATCACCATCAATAAATTGGATTTCATCTCCTGGTAAACCTATCAATCTTTTAATGTAATCAGTTCTGTTATCTGCTGGGGTTTTAAAAACAACAATATCACCTAACTCAGGTTTACTATAAAACTTTCTTCCGTCAAAAATTGAAGGACTGAAAGGAAAAGAATGTTTACTATAGCCATAACTATATTTAGTCACAAATAATCTATCACCGATTAACAAATTAGGCTCCATAGATGATGAGGGAATATAAAATGGTTGTAAAAAAAGAGACCTAATTAATATGGCAATTACCATTGCATAAAAAATAGTTTTAAAATTTTCTATTATAAAATTTTTATTAATTTTCATTTTTTTTGAAATAAAACATATGCAATTGAATATTTTTTTTCATCAGAAATAGATAGAAGAAAATCAAATTTTGTAATTTTAAATTTTTTTTTTATTAATCTTTTTATTTTATTCGTAATAACAAATATTGGTTTTCCTAATTTATCATTTTTTATTGATAAATCACTAAAATTAAGATTTTCTCTAAATCCTGTACCTATAGATTTTGAAAACGCTTCTTTAGCAGCAAATCTATTTGAGTAAAAAGATATTTTATCCTTTTTATTTTTTGCCAATAAAATTTCAGAATCAGTAAATATTCTTTTGATAAAAAGTTTGTTTGTAAGAGATTTCTTTATTCGATTTTTTTCAACAATATCCACTCCGATACCTAGTATTTGCATAATTATTATTTGATAATCTTTTTAAATGTTTTTATTGTTTTATCTAAACCATAAAATATTGACTCTCCTATTATGAAGTGGCCAATGTTAAATTCTTCAATTTGTTTTATTTTTTTTAAAATCTTTGTCGTTTTATAATCTAAACCATGACCAGCGTGTACTTCCAATCCAATTAAGGAAGCTAGTTTGCAACATTTTTTAATCATAACCAGTTCACGGTAAAAATTTTTATTTGCTTTCACTAAATTGGAAATTTTTCCAGTATGAAGTTCTATACAATCTGTATCTAATTTCTTAGCTAATTTTATATCTTTTATTGTTGGGTTTATAAATAAACTTGTTCTAATATTTTTTTTTTTGAATTGAGAAATTATTTTTTTTATCTTATTTTTATTTTTTGACAGGTTCAAACCACCTTCTGTCGTAATTTCTTTTCTATTTTCAGGAACTAAACATATGAAATTTGGTTGATTTCTTAAGGCAATTTTTAAAATCTTTGAATTTAATGATATTTCCAAATTAACTAGTATTTTTTTTTCTTTACATATCTTAAATACATCACTGTCTTTAATATGTCTTCTGTCTTCTCTTAAATGAATAGTTACAGAATTTGCACCAGAATTTATCACTTTCTTAGCTGCCAATAATGGATCTGGGTGCGTTGATCCTCTTGCATTTCTAATTGTTGCTATATGATCAATATTTATACCTAATCTCGTCATTTAATAAATCTACTTCCAGGAGTGGTGATGGGTATAGATCTTAATAGCTTTGGTAGTTTATTTTTTTTGTAGGTAGGAACCTCAATTTTCATATGTGAAATAATTTTTTTTTTAATTTTTAAAGTTTTATTTGTAGATCTATCAATTATTGATGCAAATCCAATTAATTTTGCTTTTGATTTTGTTACCAATTTAACACATTCCATACTTGATTTTCCCGTAGTTATTACATCTTCCATAATTAAAACTTTAGACCCTTTTTTAATATGAAAACCACGCCTTAATATAAATTTTCCATTTACTCTTTCACAAAAAATAGTTTCTTTTTTAAGAAGTCTACCAATCTCATAACCTATAATAATTCCCCCCATTGCAGGAGCTAAAATTAAATCTATTGATTTAAAGTTTTTTTTAATCTTATTTGCTAATGACTTGCAAATTTTATCAGCTAGATGAGGGTGACTTAGTAGTTTAGCACATTGAATATATTTAGACGAATGCAAGCCAGAAGATAATACAAAATGCCCTTCTAATAGTGCGTTAGTTTTTTTTAAAATATTTAAAGATTTTTTGTGTGAAAGCATTTCTTTTTTCCTCATGTCTGATGATTTTAAATTTTATATCTTTTTGTTTTAACTCACTTATAAAATTTGTAAAGTTTTTCAAATCTCTGATTATTAAATTAAATCTAAAATTTATATACTCACTAGTTTTTTCTTTCATTTCAACGTTTGAAATGTTTAATTTATGTAATCCTAAAGATGTAGTGACTTCGCCTAATTTACCTGGTTTATCAGGGAGTGAAATCCATAATGTTGTATTATACTTTTTAACTCTCTCTTCTTTTTGTTCACCTTTGAGATGCCAATATCTTCTAATTGCTGCTCTTGCTTTGCCTGTTTTTGTAATAGGTATCCAATGTAAGGATGGTGATTTATTTTTTGATGTTATAACTTCAACTACATCACCATTATGAAGGATGCTTTGTAGCTCCTTGTTATTACCATTTATTTTACAGCCAATAGCATTATCACCTATTTTAGTGTGAACAGCATAAGCAAAATCTATAGGAGTTGCATCCTTAGGTAATTTAATTACTGAACCTTTTGGTGTAAAACAAAATACATTTTCTTGAAACATTTGAAGTTTTGTATATTCAAATGAGTGTTCAGGGTTCTCATCTTTGTCGATAATTTCAACTAGATCTGCCAACCAATCATATTCCTTCCATGTTAATGAATTAAATTTTTCTGATGATTTATATTTCCAATGCGATGCGATCCCTCTCTCAGCAAAATCATGCATGGCTGAGGTTCTGATTTGTATTTCAATAGGTCTTTTATTGGGACCAATGACAGCAGTATGTAGAGATTGGTACTTGTTTATTTTTGGTGAAGAAATATAATCTTTAAATCGACCTGGTATGCAATTCCATTGCTTATGAAATACACCTAAAGCTTTATAACAATCTTCTGTACTTTTTAGTATTACCCTAAAACCAATTATATCAGTTATTTGCTCAAGAGAAATTCTTTTTTTTTGTACTTTCCTCCAGATTGAGAACGGTGTTTTTTCTCTTCCAATGATTTCTGCATTAATTTTATATTCATTCAATAGTTCACTAATTTGTAATGATATTGAGTTAAAACTATTAACTTTGTCTTCTTTAATTTCATCCAGTCTTTTTTTAATTAATTCTCTACCCTTATTATTTAAGACTTTAAATGATAGATCTTCAAGTTCATCTCTAATACGATGCATTCCCATTCTGTCGGCTAAAGGTGCATAAATTTCCATAGTTTCTTTTGCAATCCGTTCTTTTTTTTCAATCTTAAGTATCGCATCAATAGTCCGCATATTATGAAGGCGATCAGCAATCTTAACTAGTAAAACTCTTATATCTTTTGATGTTGCTAAGATTAATTTTCTAAAATTTTCTGCTTTTGAATTTGAAAGAGCTTGATTTTCAAAGACAGATATTTTTGTAACACCATTAACTAAATCAGCAACTTCTTGACCAAATTCATTTTTAATTGTTTCATAAGTCGCATGAGTATCTTCAATAGTATCGTGTAAAAGACCAGTCGCAATTGTTGCGCTATCTAATTTTAATTCTGTTAAAATATTTGCTACAGCTATAGGGTGGTTAGAATATGGGTCACCTGAATGTCTTTTTTGATTTTTATGAGCCTTAATTGCAAAATCGTATGCTTTATTTAATTTTTCTGGATTTACAAATTTATTGTATAATTTTACTTTATTTATTAATTCTTCAGAATTAAGCATTATTAATTATAACATTAATTTATATCTCTTTAATAGATTTTAAGTCTTTTATCGGTAAAGCATTAATCAAATTTACAATACTTTTCTCAGTTTTTGGGTGTTTCCAAGATTTATCAATTTGATATAGGGGCAAAAGAACAAAATTTCTATCAACCATTCTTGGATGTGGTATCAGTAGTTTATTTTCTAAATTCAGTACATTGTGATTATAGTCAATAATATCAATATCGCATTTTCTAGGTGAATTTTTTTTAGACTTTACTCTTCCTAATTTTTTTTCAACTAATTTACATATTTCTAATAATTTTAAAGCGCCACAATATACTTCAGCTTTAATCACAATATTTATAAAGTCTGGTTTAGATGGGTCTGGCCATGACTCAGACTCAAAATTATTTGAACATTTTAAAATTTTAACATTATGTGTTTTGAGTTCTAACTTTGCTTTATCAATATTTTGTATCTTATTTCCTAAATTAGAACCTATAGCTAAATAAACTAATTTAGCTTGATTTTCTGATGAATCTTGCTTTGTCACGATTCCAATCTCTATTTTTTTTTGTAGCTCTTTTGTCAAATTGTTTTTTTCCTTTTGCAACAGCAATCTCTATTTTTGCTTTACCTTTTTTTAAATACATTTTGGTTGGAACCAACGTAAAACCATCTCTTTGCATTTTACCAATCAATTTATTTATCTCTTTTTTATTCAATAAAAGTTTTCTTTCGTCCATTGGGCTATGACTAGAGTAACTTGCTTGTTTATAAGCTGCTATGTGAGAATTAATCAAAACAATTTCTCCATTTTTTTCAACAGCATAAGAGTCTGCGATATTAACTTTTCCTTCTCTAATTGATTTAATTTCAGAACCTTTAAGCACAAGTCCTGCTTCAATTAAATCTTCAAAAAAATAATTAAAACTTGCTTTTCTATTTAAACAAATAATTTTTAAACCAGTATTGGTTTTATTGGTCATTAAAGTAAATCTGCTGAAGCAAGTGCTTTTTTGACAGCTATTTTAGTGGGCTCAGTAATTTGTACTAACGGTAGTCTAACTTCATCTCCACATAATCCTAAAAGCTTAGCTGCATATTTAACTGGACTCGGATTACTCTCAATAAACATCGAATTATGAATGGGTTGTAAAATTTTATCTAATCTTTGAGCTTCATTAATGTCTTTGCTGTCTTTAGATGTTGAAAATTTTTGAAACTCTGCACATAATTTTGGAGCTATATTTGCCGTAACACTTATTGCGCCAACCCCACCTCTTTTATTAAATTCTAATGCATTATCATCATTCCCAGTAAGTTGAATAAATTCTTTACCCATTTTTTTTTTTTGTTGATTAACTCTTTCTAAATCGCCAGTAGCATCTTTTACACCTACAATATTTTTTAATTCAAATAATCTTGCCATGGTATCAACCGACATATCTATAACCGATCTACTTGGAATATTATAAATTATAATTGGTATTCCACATTTATCATTAATAGCTTTGTAATGTTGGTATAATCCTTCTTGAGTGGGTTTGTTGTAATAAGGTGTAACAACTAAAACAGCATCAGCTCCTACTTTCTCTGCATGAGTTGTAAGAGATACTGCTTCAGCAGTTGAATTAGAGCCAGTACCTGCTATCACTGGATTTTTACCTGCACTCTCTTTAATACAAAGTTCGATAACTTTTTGGTGTTCATTATGACTTAATGTTGGTGACTCACCAGTGGTTCCAGCTGGAATTAGTCCATTTGTTCCATTATTAATATGAAAATGGATAAGCTTAATATAAGCATCTTCGTCTAGCTTATTATTTTTAAATGGTGTAATTAAAGCAACATTTGATCCTTTGAACATAAATACTTATAACATAGTTTAACGATTCATTTAGTAAATTTATGACTAGATATATATTTTTTTTAACAAAATTAGTAAGTTTGATTTTGATATTAACTGTTAGTGCTATAGCAGTAGATATATCGATAATACCAGTAAAAAAACCTATTTTAGATAAGGAAACACAACAACAAAAATTAACTCAGGGCATTATAAAGCCAAAACCCAAACCAATTAAAGAACAAGAAAATAAAAAATTATCAAAGGAAATTATAAAACCAGAGGTTAAACCTTCCAAAAAAATTGAAAAAAAACAATCGAAAGAAATAGCTCAAATTGAAGAAGAGATAACTAAAAAAGAACCAAAAAAAGTTGCAGTAAAAGAAGAAAGTAAAGTTGGTCTTTTAATACCAAAAAATAAACCTCTTGTTTTTAAAAAGAAGACTACTGAGGCTGCTGTTAAGTCAAAATATTATAGTCAAAAGGATTTTAATATTGCAAAAAAGGCAATTCAAGCAATGGAAAAACGGAAATGGTCTTCTGCTGTATCAATATCAAAAAAAGCTAGAGATAAATCCATTTATAATTTTATTCAATGGAAACACCTACTAACGAAAGGTAACCAGGCAAGTTTTTATGAGTATATGGCTTTTATTAACGATAACCAAAATTATCCTAGAATAAACAGGATCAGATATTTAGCTGAACATAAGTTGTCAACGGATAAAATTTCACCTAATAAAATAATAAATTGGTTCGATGAAAAAGAACCATTAAGTGGGTATGGAAAATTAATACTTGGTGAAAGTTTAATTATTAAAGGTGATGTTGAAAAAGGAAAAACTTTAATTAAACAAGGGTGGATTTCAGCAGAACTAAATAGATCTGAAATGAAGTTTTTAAGAAAAAAATATAAAAAATACTTAAATGCAGATGATTATATTAAAAGAGCTGATTATTTAGCGTGGGAAAATAAATATTGGGATCTAAAAAGAATGCTTAGATATTTACCAAAAGACTATGAATTGCTTTACACTGCTAGGCAAATTTTGATGAGTAAATCTTATGGTGTAGATAAAGCCATAGCCAATGTTCCTGCTAAACTTAAAAATGATGCTGGATTAAACTACGACCGACTTAAATGGAGAAGAAAAAGAGGTAGAGTCGATGATTCCTTAGAAATTATTTTTAAAGTTAAAAATGATAAAGATTATCTGGTTAGACCTGATAAATGGTGGGTTGAAAGAGCTATAATGACCAGAGCTTTAATTTATAAAAATAAATTTGAGCAAGCTTACAAAGTTTCAAGTAAACACTCATTAACAGAAGGTCCTGAATTAGCTGAAGCAGAATGGCTAAGTGGATGGATAGCCTTAAGCTTTCTTGATGATCCAATTTTAGCAATCGATCACTTCAATAAATTTTATCAAAATGTTGGTTACCCTATAAGTTTGTCAAGAGGAGCTTATTGGTTAGGTAGGTCCTATGAAAAAATTGGTGATCAAAAAAAATCTGAACAATGGTACAAAGAATCGAGTAAATATTTGACAACTTATTATGGGCAATTATCTCATTTAAAGATTAAACCAAATGAAACTTTTGAGCTTAATCAACAACAAAAAATTAGTGATGAGTATAGAAAATATTTTTATAAAAATGATTTAGTTAAAATTTCCTATCTTTTAAGTGAACTTAAAAAAAGCAAATATACAAAAAGTATTTTAAAACATCTTGCTAACGATAATATTGAAAATGGCAGTGAAGTTTTAGCAGCTGAACTCTCAACAAATCTCGCACGTTATGATTTTGCAATACAAATAGCAAAATTGGCCTCTTATGAAAAAAGATTTCATAATGATTTCAATTACCCGATTATAAGCACTCCTGCTTACGTGAATGGCCGTAAAATTCCTGAAACAGCTTTCATTTTATCCATAATTAGACAAGAGAGTGAATTTGATATGACAGCAAATAGTCACGCTGGAGCTCAAGGTTTAATGCAACTAATGCCTTACACTGCAAAAATTGTTTCAAAGCAAGCAAAACTCCCTTATTCTAAATCAAGATTAACCACAGATCCTGAATATAATATAAATCTTGGATCACACTATATAGCTGGATTAATTTTAGAATATGATGGTGCCTATCCATTTGCTATTGCAGCTTACAACGCTGGTCCAAATAGAGTTAAATACTGGAAGAAAATAAATAAAAATCCTCAAAAAAAACAAATAGATTATGTTGATTGGATTGAATTGATAAAATTTAAAGAGACTAGGAATTATGTTCAACGCGTTCTAGAGAATTATAATGTTTACCGATATATTCTAGAAAAAAAACCAATTCTAATTAAGGACTTTTTTAAGGATCAGCCACTATATTAATGGCGGAAGAGGAGGGATTCGAACCCTCGGTACAAGTTTCCCCGCACGGTCATTTAGCAAACGACTGGTTTCAGCCTCTCACCCACTCTTCCACTGCGACATTGATATATCCGATTGTATTGAATATTCAATATTTATAAAGTAATTATTGATTAATATAATGAAAAATAAATACTCGATATTTTCACTAATTAAAAATGCTTTCAGTTATCACGAAAACTGGCAAAAAGCATGGAAGGACCCTCAACCAAAAAAAGAATATGATGCTGTAATTGTTGGTGGTGGTGGTCATGGCTTAGCGACTGCCTACTATTTAGCAAAAAAACACAATATGAAAAATATTGCAGTTGTAGAAAAGGGTTGGATTGGTGGTGGAAATACTGGAAGAAATACAACAATTATAAGATCAAATTATTTATGGGATGCGAGTGCAGGTCTTTATGATCATGCTTTAAAAATTTGGGAAGGTTTATCTCAGGAATTAAATTATAATGTAATGTTCAGTCAAAGAGGTGTTATGAATCTTGCACATAATCTTCAAGACGTTAGAGATTTAAAAAGAAGAACTCACGCAAATAGGTTAAATGGTATAGATGCATATTATCTTAGTACTGAAGAGGTTAAAAAATTCTGTCCTATTATAAATACTTCACCAGATATTAGATACCCTGTATTAGGTGGAACTCTGCAAAAGAGAGCCGGTACTGCACGACATGATGCAGTTGCCTGGGGTTATGCTCGTGGTGCTGATGAAATGGGTGTAGATATAATTCAAAATTGTGAAGTTAAGGGAATAAAACGTAATGGTGATCAAGTTGAAGGTATTGAAACTACAAAAGGTTTTATAGCGACAAAGAAGATTGGTGTTGTCGCTGCTGGACATTCTAGTGTTATTGCAAACATGGCAGGTCTGAGACTACCTTTGGAAAGTAAACCTTTGCAAGCATTAGTGTCTGAACCAGTAAAACCTATTATTGATACTGTTGTAATGTCTAATGCGGTTCATGCTTATGTTAGTCAATCAGACAAGGGTGAGCTTGTAATTGGTGCTGGTACAGATGACTATGTATCTTATTCACAAAAAGGCAGCCATCAAATAGTTGAAGGTACTTTAAATGCAATTTTGGAACTTTATCCAATTTTTAGTAGAATGAGAATGTTGCGTCAATGGGGAGGCATAGTTGATATCTGTCCTGATGCTAGCCCTATAATAAGTAAAACTTCCATTAAAGGTTTATATTTTAATTGTGGTTGGGGCACTGGTGGATTTAAAGCAACTCCTGGATCAGGAGATCTATTTGCTCATACAGTAGCTAATGATGAACCGCATAAACTTAATGCAGCGTTTAATTTAAATAGATTCATTAGTGGTGATCTTGTAGATGAACACGGTGCAGCAGCAGTAGCGCATTAAATGTTTTTAATTAATTGTCCTTTTTGTGGTGAAAGAGATCAAAGTGAATTTAAAGCTGGTGGTGAAGCTCATATCGAAAGACCCAAACAACCTACAGAACTAAGTGATGATCAATGGGCAGAATACTTATTTATGCGAAAAAACATAAAAGGTGTTCAATTTGAAAGATGGAACCATGCTCATGGATGTAGAAAATGGTTCAACATGGTAAGAGATACGTCTAATGATGAAATTAAATTAATTTATAAAATGGGTGAGAAACCACCTACCGAATAAAATGTCTAATAATCTTAGAGTTAAGAGCAGTGAATACATTGATGAAACAACAAGTGTTTCTTTTAAATTTAATGGAAAAACCTATCATGGTTACAAAGGTGACACCCTAGCCTCTGCTTTATTAGCAAATAATGTTCATTTAGTTGGTAGAAGCTTTAAATACCATAGACCAAGAGGGATAATGACATCGGGATCAGAAGAACCAAATGCAATTGTTCAAGTAGGTACTGACTCTGCTATGACTGAACCAAATGTAAGAGCTACAGAAGTCGAAATTTATGATGGATTAGGGGCTACTAGTCAAAACTGTTGGCCAAGTGTTGATTTTGATATTGGGGGAATTAATAATTTATTATCACCATTTTTACCTGCTGGATTTTATTACAAAACTTTTATGTGGCCAGCAAGTTTTTGGGAGAAATATGAATATTTTATAAGACACTCAGCAGGACTAGGAAAATCACCGACAAAACCAGATACTGACATTTATGATCATAAGCACATACATTGTGATGTATTGGTAATCGGTGCTGGAATATCTGGAATTATTGCTGCAAAGACAGCTGCTAAAAATAATTTAAAAACTCTTTTATTAGAAGAAAAAACTCAGATTGGTGGATCTACAATATATCAAAACTCAGAAAACTTTAAAATTAATAACAAAAATTCTTCAGAATGGTTAGCTAATGAAATCAATGAACTAAAAGGATTAGATAATTTAGAAATTAAAACTAGAACAAGTGTTGCTGCTTATCACGGTTATAATTATCTTTTAGCAAGAGAAAATTTAACTGATCATTTAAACCCATCGGAAAAGAAAGATAAAATTAGACAAAGACTTTTAAAAATTAGAGCTAAAAAAGTAATAGTTGCAACAGGATCTTTAGAAAGACCTCTTATTTTTAATAATAATGACAGACCTGGAATAATGCTTTCATCAGCAGTAAAAAAATATGCTGATCATTATGGAGTAATTTGTGGGAAAAAAAATGTTTTCTTTACAAATAATGACTCGGCTTATGAGAGTGCGATTTCACTTCATAAAAAAGGAATTCAAGTTCAAGCTATTATCGACATCAGAGAAAATTCAAAATCTGCTATAGTTAATGAGGCTATTAACCTTGGTATAAAAATTTACTGGTCTCATACAGTTGTTGATACCTATGGTTACAAAAAATTACATAAAATTTCATTAATGGAATTATCTAATGACGGTCAATCTACTATTGGTTCTAAAATCAATATTGATTGTGATTGTCTTGGTGTTTCTGGTGGATGGACTCCTGCAGTTCATTTGTTCACACAGTCAGGTGGAAAACTTAAATTTAGAGATGAAGATGAGGTATTTATTCCAAATATATATCCATCAAAACAAATCAGTATAGGTTCTTGTAATGGAGATTTTACTTTAAATGAGATAATAAAAAATTCTTCTAATAGCTTAAAAGAATTTCTTGAAATTGAAAATACAGAGTATGAAAATTTGAATATAATTAACTCGATAGAAACTGACAAAAGAAATATATGGTTGCTACCTTCAGATAAAGTTATTGGAAAAACTAAACCTTTTGTTGATTATCAAAATGATGCAACCGCAAAAGATATTAAATTGGCACTTAGAGAAGGCTTTAGATCTATTGAGCATGTAAAAAGATATACAACCACTGGCATGGGTACGGACCAAGGTAAACTTGGTAATATGCATGCTTTAGGAATTATTGCTGATACTGCAGGTGTAAAGATGGGAGAACTGGGTACGACCACTTTTAGACCTCCCTACACTCCTTTAACATTTGGAACTATTGTTGGTAGAAATGTTGGTGAATATTTTGATATCTTTAGAAGAACGCCTATGAATAATTGGCATGTAAATAATAATGCTGAGTTTGAAAATGTGGGACAATGGAAAAGAGCTTGGTATTATCCAGTGAATAACGAAACAATGCATGAAGCAGTCCAAAGAGAAAGTTTAGCTGCAAGAGAAAGCGCTGGAATATTAGATGCCTCTACACTTGGTAAAATTGATATTCAGGGGAGTGATGCATCTGAATTTTTAAATAGAGTTTACACAAATGCTTGGTCAAAACTTGGAATTGGTAAATGTAGATATGGATTAATGCTTAATGAAGATGGAATGGTTTACGATGATGGAGTTACAACAAGGTTAAGTGAAAATCATTATATAATGACAACCACTACTGGTGGAGCTGCCAATGTACTTGGTAAACTAGAAGATTATCTGCAAACAGAATGGCCTGAACTGGATGTTTATTTAACTTCTGTAACAGATCATTTTGCAACGGCAAGTATTTGTGGTCCAAATAGCAAGAAAATTTTGAATAAATTAATCCCAGAACTAGATTTATCAGATGAAAATTTTCCTCATA
>Ga0209308_10000666_pt1 | contig 33971 bp, 49 predicted proteins | sample COGITO_mtgs_1204_3_FD_184806 | JGI IMG/M metagenome (GOLD analysis project Ga0209308, IMG submission 184806) | Pelagic marine microbial communities from North Sea - COGITO_mtgs_120405 (SPAdes) (version 2) | ecosystem: Environmental > Aquatic > Marine > Epipelagic ... | reverse complement strand
ATTAGGTGCAGAAACTTTAGCAATGATGTCCCCATAGACTTCTCTATCGTTCATTCCTGGTTTCTTGATAGTCACCGAGGTCTTGCGTGTTGCTGTGAAATAGTAGCAACGATCAGCACGACGAGAAAAATACTTTACAGACTCATGAAAGTTACGTTGAACACTATTATGTGCTTCGTCAAAGTAAATCGTATCAACATCAATGTCTGCGTCTACAATACGATGCAGAGAGTGATATGTGGTGAAGATGATAACATGCTCACGCACTGTCTGACACATATCAACAAACAGTTTGATACGATCAGTCTTTGTAGTTCTGAAATGCTTAGTCTCACCACTATGAACATGGAGGACGTTAGCATTAGTTACCTGCTCAAGAAAATCATTGGAGAGTTGCTCAACCAACAAAATACGAGGACAAACAACAACAATAGTGCGAGGAGTAGAGACTTCAAATCTCTTTACCGCATCCATAATTGCGACCAATGTCTTACCACCACCAGTGGGAAAGATACATTGACCAATAGAATTGGTTTGTAGTGCATTAAGTGCATCTTGCTGGTGGGGGCGAAGACTTACGGTCATCAAGTTCGTTGCTGTATTATAAGGGAGTTTTAGAGGTTACTAACAATCTACCGACAAAATCCTGAATATGGAGTATATAAAGTTCCATACTTACTAAACACATTATTAAAGTGTTCTAGGTCTTTTCCAAGATAAATGATAGCAGACTGAAAAGGTGCAGCACTCTTGGCAGCACCAAATTGCAAACGTCTATTAACAGCAATCCATGGATATTTTTCAATAGATCTCCACCACTTGGTAGAAACGTCCAACTTAATGAGAAGAACCATTTCTTTTGCATTTCCATTTTCATACTGGGCAGCAGCATAGGGAATCCAAGTTTTAGAATCAGAATAAGGGTGATTCATAAAAACTTTACCACACCATGGATGTGCTAAACCGTTTGTCTCTTCAGTATAAAGAACCTTGGCAGGTACGTTTGGATTGTTTACATCATTACAGCATGGGTCAGTATCAATCTGCCCACCAAAGAACTTAACAACGTCTCCAACAAACTCCACAGGAGTGTTCCACGTATCTTTACGATTACCTGTAGTTGCTGTTAAAACTTGAAGTGCGTTTGATGTCATAATCAGTTCAATTTAGTTGGGTCTGCAAGTCCTACTCCTTTCAGCAAATCTTCACCAATTTTTGCAGGTGCCTTACATTTGATATTGTTTTTATCAACATCACGATTATAGTCGTCAACAATTTTTCGTGCAATCAAAATATCAGATGCACCTCTAGTGTTTTTTGTCCAGATTGATCTTGAAATAGCAGAAAAATTGTTAGAAAGATACCATTTAAGTCCTACTCCTTTCTTTCCTTCACCAACAGTATCAAGTAGAGTATGAATTGCAGCAAGACCACCAATCATACTTCCGTCAATACTATCGAGATTCCACTTTTGGTACACTGGTTTTAAGAAATCAACCGCCTTTTTAGTCGGGACAATCTTCCATTTACCAATAGATTCGTTTGCCTTTGCCCAACCGGTAACTTCTACACCCTCATCATATCCAATCCCTTCAGATTGAATACCAATAGCAATCCAGTTCTCCTCAAATGCTTTTGAATCTTCATCACCCCAAGAAAGTCCTGCTCGAACTGCATCAAGTCTGCTAGTGTTTTTACGAGAAGTATTATATTTCTCAAAAAGTTTTGCTTCTTCTTCAATACACTGCTGTAAAGTGCTGTTAGGATCATGAACAATTACCTGGCAGGGAAGGTCTAAATCCTCACCCGAAAGCAATGACATAATTGCTTTATGTTGCCCATCAATAATGACATAAGTTCCATCTGGACGTAATGCAACAACAAGAGTCTGGCATAAAAGGTAATCGAATTGCCTTGCTTTTTTAAGCGTATTGAGACAAATGTAGCGTTGATAGTCTCTACTAACTCTTAGTTTACTTGCACGAATAAATGCAAAGTATATTTTCTTTTTGACTTTAGTGTCATCAATTGAATGCACATAGATATCGTCTTTATGTGCTGCTCCCTTCAAAAATTTGACTGTGTTAATTTTATTTTTTGGGTCGTCAATAATTTCCTGAAGTGTCAGGAGACGTGGATCTTCTAAGTAGTTTTTCATTTTAACCGTAAATGGAGGAAAATAAGAGTAGAGATTAAGGTCATCCTCTGATTTGGACCGATTCATTTAGTATAAACTATTTTCAATTAGTTGTCAACAGGTCTATACTTTTTGTTGTTAGACCAGAGTGGAAAATGTTCATAAATGTAATCATATCCCATCTCTTTGTTGAGATCTCTGCCTGCCTTTGCAACATTTAGTGCTGCAAAGTTAGCATGTCCTTTCCATCCCATTAATTGTGCCCACTCTTTAGGTGTGGAAACATTACGACAAATTCCCATAGAAGCACACATTATAAGGTGCTGTCTAATTGTTTTTCGCTTAAGGTCGGTAATCATTTGTTTTTGAAAATGTACTTGACACCAGATTGCTTAAAGTAATAAGAATAAGCAGATTGTGCATCTGGTTTGGTGATAACAACACCATTCCAAGTGTTTCTGCTTGCACCACCACCAGCACCTTTAGGGCGAATCTCAAGGATTTTAACTGATGAACGTTGATTTACAGCACTGGCACTAATATGTTGACCAGAATTAACTAGAGTGCGGATACGTTCAGTGATATGATTATAATCCTTTTCCATCTGATTGTAAAGAGCAGAATGAGTATCTTTAGAGATTACAAAGTTCTCACCAAATGTCCATTCATCAATCTCACCATCCTTGTTGATAGGTGCAAAGTGAACTTGTTGAATCTTCTCATAAACGGCACTATCATAGAATGAGACATTATTCATTGCCTCATGAAGAATCTCTTGAAGCATGATAATATCACAACATTCAGCAGGATAGTTTTTCAAGAACTTTAGAGTCTTACAATCACCATTATCTCTATAATCACACCGTTTGGAAGAGTTTGGAATGCCAATTTTCTTCTCAAATTCTGTGCCAACAGAACCTTTATTGCGTTTACTGATGTTATCCAAAACATCAACTACTTTCTTACCCTCATATTGTTTGGCATTTGCAAATCCTTCTGCAAGTGTAGGACGATTGTCAGACATAATCAATAAGAATAGGTAGAAAGATTGCGAGCAGGGACATGATACCCATTCTTAGGGTTGTTCACATCAAAGACCCATACTAACTCATCATCGGATGCTTTGTAAACATCCATGCAAAACATAGGAACAAGTTTTACCATAAGAGCACCCCAGTGATACTCTGTTTCAAAATCAAAAGTCATAAGATCAGAAGTGCTCATACTATAAAGGAGTTTTAGAGGTTACTAACTTTATTAGTCACAGACTGGACGTACAGAGTTAATAATAACCTTTTCGGCAGGATACATTGATTCTACCAAATCTTCAATGAAAGAACGTTCAGAACGGTCAGATTCTATGTTGAAGTTGTGACGGCGACCGCGTGAGTCAATCCATGCACCAGAACAATCGTAATACATTTTAATCAAACAGCAGGTGCTTCAGTTGATGCTTTGCCTACGTTAGAAGGACCAACCCAAACGAGTTTATTCTCCTTCCAATATGTTACAAATGCACGGCGAAGTTCAGTCAGTTCAGTATAACGTGACTGCTGTTCTTTAGTGTATGAAAAGTTTTGTGTGCGCCATACCTTACGCAATTCTTGAAGTTCGCGAAGCACTTGTGAAGAGTTGTTCATGATGTTGAATGATATACTATAGAGGAAGTTTGGAGGTTACTAACAATAATTGAATCAAAGATGGTAGTCTATGATTAAAAAAAAAGACTCCCGAAGGAGTCATTCTATCATCGATCAGTTATTGTGTAAAATGCTTTATCGGTGATAGCATTTAAGACAAGAGAGATGTCTTTCATTAAGATATTCATCTCATATTGATGAATCTTATGACGTGATTTGAAATCTTCAAACAAGAGTTCAAATGTTGCAGCATAATCCTCACGTTCCATAATAACTTGAGGACGCTGGGTGTTAGTCATAAATGACTGGTGAACTACACTACAGAAGAACTTTAGAGGTTACTAACTTTAACTACCAGGAAGTGCCTTGCGTTGAGGTGCAGCATTGAGTGCAGTTCTTACAGGTGAACTACTCAAACTCTTACGTTCTGGAGATGAACCTAACTGTGGGGATGCTTTCTTACCTTTCATAAGATCAGGTCTTTGTGCTGTACCTAATTGTGGTCTAAAAGACGCTGTAGCAGGTTTTTTAGCAGCAGGTTGAGGTTTACTTACCTTTGCGATTGCACCACCCTTAGAGGATGATTTATCAGCAGGTTTTGAACTTCGATATGGTTGAGGTTTTCTTGATTGTGTAGAACCTGCTGTGTTTTGTCCAGCATTCTTTACCTCTTGCCCAGCATTCTTAGCAATGTTTTGCTTCTCTTTAGGCGTTGCCTTTCTACCTTTCTTTTTATTATCGTTAGAACCTAAACTTAAACCAAGTCTAGGTCTTTCTCTAAAAGGTTTAGTTGAACCACCTTGAGTTCCTGACTGTGGTGTAGAACCACTGCCGTAACTTGTCTGTGTTTGTTGTTCAATTGCTTCGCTAAAAAACTCTTGGAATGTCTTCATTTCATTCTCTTGTGAACTCTACCCATAATCTTGGTTCTACCTTTAGCATCAGGATTTTGACCTGTTTCTTTCTTATACTTAGCAGTCTCTTGATCCTTGAAGATACCACGCAACATAGTTTCACCTCTACGTTGCTGCTTCATTCTCTCAGCACGAGTCATACCAGATGCCTTTGCTGGTTTATAATCAGGTGATACAGGTTTCTCAGGTTTCTTTGTACTTAGTAGTTTAGTTCCTGCTTTTTCAGTTTCTTTAGATTTAGGTTTATCTGTTGTTGTAGTTCCACCAGATTGTTTTGCTGCTGCTCTTGCTTGTGCTGCTTTCCTCCTTTCTGCTTTTACTTTATCAGCATAGGATTGTTTAACTTCAGCACTACCTCTTTCTTTTGTTGGTTGTTGCTGTGTTTGTGATTTTGGTTTAGCAGTACCAATATCTTTTCTGTCTTTATATTGTACTGGTTCTTGCTTACCGCCACCAGTTGCTTTCATCCTGCGTCTCTCAGGATCAGATTTCTTCTTGGAAGGATATAATCTACCGCCTTCACCTGTCTTTCTTATTTGTGAACGACCCTGAATCTCAGGGTCATACACTTCGTTCATGAATTCTTGAAAAGTTTTCATCAACCCTGCACCACAGTTACATTAGTGAATCCACCATTTTTACCATCTGGATTAGCAATAGCAGCATTTGCTTTTGCTCTTGATGAATAAGTTACTTTACCAACTGATTCATCAGTCCAACGATTTCCACCGTGATAATACACAGTTTTAGCAGGTTCAATTATGCTTGGTTTAGTAAGATAATATGCCATGATTGAGAGACTAATATATTATATTTAGTCTCCCGATGACTAATATCACCAAACGTCAGGAGCATTGAGATCTTCAATATATGGAGTCACCTTTTCACCACCTTGGATGTCTAGACACTTTTCCCAATTGATATTGTGTGGATTGAAGTCATCCATCACATCCAACTCTAGCGTCACACGATATTTAGTTTTTTGCGGAACGAAAGCGAAAGGCATTGGCGAACTCCTGAACTACTTTAATATAGTAAGATATTTCCCTACAGAAGTCAATAGAACTACACCACTTTGTTAGGTGGCACAGTGTCCTTATTTATGCTCATTACGCTACATTTTGTGTCTTTGTGTCCAAACCACAAGTTTTTAGTGTTACCAGCAATGATAAAGAAGTTAGTTATAATCAACTGAACCATGATAAAAGTGCGGATAATGGCAATTTTATCCGCTTCTTTTACATCTCTACCATCTTTTTGTCCAAGTGCCTTCGCCCATACTCTCCACATGGATATTTTAGTCTTTAATATAACCAAACTCTATCAAATACTTACGTGTCAGTGGTGTTGGTTCATATACTTCCCACATATTACCACCAGCACAAGCAGCAAGAGCATTCATGGTCATGTTCTCTGTTCTACCTGCCCACTGTGCTTCTGCTTCCCATGGTACAGCATTTGCTGGATAAGTTCGTTCTGCCATTACACGCCAGATCATAGGAACTTCATCCTCTGGTTCAATAATAGCAATCAAACTATTATCAATCGTTCCTGCCATACAATCCTGTGCTGCATGCCATCCTTCGTGACGCATTACCATCATAAGAGTAGAAGGACTACCCATGAAGTTCTTGTTCAGAAAGAAGTTATTGGATACAGTATGGTATACACCACGATGACCTGCTGGGAAATACTTCTCATCAGCAAGGAATACATTCACTCCAACCTGATTGAGTGAATGAATCATATTATGAAACTCACCAGTCACACCAGTAAATTCTTCAGTGTTATCATACTGCGATGAGATGTCAAGCATGGAGGTTACTTTCACTACATCATCAGTACACTCACCAAGGAGCATACATCCCATAGAATGCATAGTCTTATATTCACTTTCTTTAATTGGTTCTGCTTGTGCAGGAATAACCATCGCAGCAGCAGCAAGTGCAGCAAATAATGTTTTAATCATTAGTCTTCATAAATTGATTTTCTTGAACGTATGTATTGGACTTGATTCCAATAAATGTTATGACATAATACAAGAGTATGTTCATTACAGTGTAAAGTATTTCTTGAATATTCGCAATGTGGTTTCTGTTTTACACCAACCTCAATGGTAAAATAGTCCTCATCTACAAAATATACCCACCCCTGATCAATGAATCCTGTTGATCGTGTCCAAATAACATAATCATTAATCTTTGGAATATATTCAGTCTGACTCTGGGACTCCAATGAGTTTGAGGACTTCTTGCTGCTTGAGGTAGAGTTTGACATAACAACGTAGTGCTTCTTTTAGGACTTCAATATCATCGCAGTTATCAATGTCTCTCGACATTTTCTCGTATGCAAATAGTTTTGATGGAGTATCTATTGTTATTAGAGATGGGTCTAGTTCTTTCATAGAAATGCTCTTTCTAATGGAGTTAAATTCAACTGCATTGCAGAGTAAGGCGTAGTATCATCAATATTTACTACATCACCACGTCTTTTGAAGTTAATAGGAGCATGATATTTCTTTGTCCGACGATTATAGAATCCCCATACACTAGATGGATACTTTCCACCAGTATAAACAAATGAACCTAGATTACGAATCCATATTCGGACAGTTGTTTTAGTAAAGTCTTCTGTCCAGTATTCAAAACCCTTTGGTGCTTTGTGAGGGAATTCCATGATTAAAGAGGTCGGATTTGTGTGTTTTTTGCTCCTTGTGATAGAACTAACTGTTCATACCACATAGCATCTTCAAGATTATAAAAGATCGCTTCCTGTTGAGAGAAATGGGATGCTTTTTTCTTTGATTGTTGGAACTTGAGTAGGTACTTCACCGGTTTTCTTATAATGATATAGTGTATCGAGCATGAGTTCTCTCCAACCCATCAATTCTTTTTCACAGAACTGATTAAAAGCACACCCACGAAGTTTGCTATCAGGTTTAAGAATGCTCTCAATCATAAGATCAAGAGCTCTAGATTGATATTCGTTCATACGTCAAACACTTTACACATTGGAGAACCTGGATGATCATCACAGAACTTGTCTAGTTCTTTGTCTTGATGTCTATTATGCCAGTCAGCAATCTTACCATCATGCTCAGAGTCCCATTCATTTTCTGAATGTTCCTCATTGCAGTGGAGATCAACTTTGAATTTAGAATACTTATCGTTTGGGTCTTTTTCGACAGTCATTTGTTTAAGTAATGAAGTTCGTGACTAATTTAGACGTTACTTCGTCTAATAAAGAATATTTAGATGCTCTTGAGATATTTTCTCTCAATTTACCATAGCATCCAATGTTTAAATCTTCGTCTTCGGAAACGATAATATCAAAGCATTGCTCATCACTTTCAGCAATGACATTCCACAGACCTCCGTATTCTGATTGAGGAAATGGAACAAAATGTTCTACACTGTAATAGTACTTCATTACTCCTTCTTGGTTTGTGTTTCCATTTTAACAGTAGTGACTAAATTAGTCAACTGCCTATCCAACTCATATTTGATTGGTGACAAATGAGTATAAAGATAGTTTTTGTATGGATTATCCTCCAATAGATTGACTAAATTGTCCACCTGCATGATAGCAATAAGCAAAACTTCCTCGTCAGTCATACTGATTAAACAAACTCTTCTAGGTAATAATCAAGGTTGACTCCAAGTTCTTTTGCTTTTTCTTCACATTCTTTGAGGAAGTCATCAAAATCACATGGTTCGATTTCTTCAAGTTTTCGGTTGATGCTCATTTTTCAGTTTGTTTACGAGGTCAGCAGCAAAGGTTTCAAGTTTATCAGGATGTATAGCACGAATGTCTACATCCTGAACTGCTTTGCGGATAGAAATAACCTCTTCCTCTTTGATTGGTTGATTTGTAGGAAGAGTCATAGGATTTAAGAAAGATCTAAGTCCACTCCATTATACAATGGATTTGTGGTGCTTTCATCATATTTAAGCATTGCTTCAGATGGTGCTTCATACTCTGTAATACGATAGGGATTATCTACCTTGTAGACCTCTCCTACAGTATTATTCCAAGCACGTTGAGATGCTTTTTGATACTGAGCACAATAGACAGGCATGTAAGCATTGAGTGCATGACTAATGTTGACAATCGCTATTGAATCTTCAGTATCAACTGCTTCAACCAAGTCCTCAATCATACATTCAATTGTTGTGATACGATTGAATGATTCTTCTAGGTTGTTCATCACTTCCCAGGTTTTGTTGTATGAAATGGTCATTTGATAATCTCCCAGTTTTGATCATTTTCTTTGGACATCCAGAAGAAGTACCTTCCAGAGATTGAAGCAAGGAACATCTTCTCCTGGTCTTCTTGTTCTACTCTACACGAATGTAGATCATCCATCAAATTAGCAAAACGATTCTTTGCTTTAGATGTTTTTGGTTTTACAGTGACGAATTTGGTCTTCATTGATTTAATAATCTAGAACTTGATCTTCAAAGGCGACAAACCTAGTCTATTAGTGATTGACTAATTTGTCAAGGTTCTGGTCTTCACTCATGTATGCACACATCTCACACTGAGGCATACCGTTGAGATGTTGATACACATGATACAACTCATGTAACAGTGTTTTAGTGTACTCATCACCAGTGAGATCCTGATGGATTTGAATAGTAAACTCACCTTCTCCTGTTTTAAGACACCATCCAGTTACACCCTCATTTGAAAGGTCTTTGTGCTCAACTGTAAGGTCTAATCCGTGGTCAGACAGGTATTCCATAAGGAACCATTCTAAAGTACCCATACAGGCGCTTATAGAGGTCTCAGGGATGATTTCAATACAATGCATTGATAGCAAGCGAAGTTACACGGGTTCCCCACTGCATCATCCATAGAAAGGATACAATGAAGACGAGTTTGTGTGTGGTGGTCATGCCCCCTGTGTCTTGTATGTACCTATTATAAAACCCCACAGTTGCCTGCGGGGTCTTGAGTGGACAGTTCTTAAAGTGGTTAAATTCTATACCTGACTACTACAATACCTGAAGATCCATTACCAGCTCTAGTGAAACTAGTATTTCTCTTATCACATCCACCACCACCAGACCCGGTGTTAGAAAGTGCGTCCAAATCAGCAGTTGGTGCGGATCCTGGACCTGTGTGAATTCTCTGACCTTTGCCACCAATACCAGATTGTCTAGGTGTCAAACCAGCAGTACCACTTACACCACCACCAGATCCACCTGCAGCATAAAATGAAGATATACCAGTTATATTATATTCTGTACCAACACCTGCATTATTGGCATACGTTGCCGGTGGTGCATATGCTACTCCAGCACCACCAGCACCACCTCCACCGGCACCTCCTGTTGGAGATCCTGTTCCTCCAGGATAACCCTGGAAAGTAGGAGTTCCTGCATCAGTACCTGGGCCACCTACATTAGAACTGTAAGCACCACCACCACCTGAACCACCAGTATGTCCATATGCTACAGCGGGTGGTATTGCTCCAGCACCACCATGCCCACCACCAGCAGCAACAATTCCAGTACCAATTGTTATAGATGATGCAGAACCAACTGTTCCTGCAGCTGTACCTGGACCACCATCACCACCACCACCAACAGTTACAATGAAACTACCTACAGATGCAGTATATTCCGTAGGGGCATTTTGAATTGCTGATCCAGTTAAATTAGTACGAACACCTCCAGCACCTCCAGCACCACAGTAGTAACCGCCACCGCCACCGCCGCCACCGCCAACAACTAAGATATCAACAGAATCGGGTAGATCAACGGCCAAAGAACTTACATCAAAAGTGCCTGTTGAATTAAAAGTATGTGACCTATATCTAACTCCACCATCAACATAGTCATTAGTAATGTTGCCACCAGACGCTATCATACCTCCAGGAGATGGATTCGCGGCACCTCCACCAGCACCAAAAATCTGTCTAGAATATTGTAGAAGATGTCCGTCCGATTTATTAAGACCCGGACCTCTACTTTGTGAAGATCGTGCTCCCATTGTTAATTACCTCAAACGATGTCAGTGTCGCCAAGGATTTGATAGTTGATAGCACTACCAATACCTGCTCCTCCCACTGCTAGTGCTGGTGCTGTAACTTCTACAACAATCTTTTCTTGATTTACTAGAACCAATGGGTAGTTCATCTCATAGAAGAACGTTTCATTAGCACTCAAATCAACTCTTGCTAATCTATATGCCGTCTGTCCGTGTGCTACCTGGGATACTCCATCTGGATAGATATAAAGTGATGAAGTGGCAGTTTGCAGTCCAGTATTATGCATTACCACACCTCTCAGGTATGTGGTTGACGCAATACCAACACCACCAGCGGTAGGAGTAACTCCGACAGTCAAAATACCAACGGTGTTAATTCCAGTAACTGCCTGAATTCCTAATAGTTTAGTTCTTTTGAGTCCCATTGGTATATCTTTTTAGTTATTTAGTTAAATAATGCGGCATCTAATTCAGTAAATCCTGCCGGAATATTAATATTAGTGAGTGCGGATCCATCACCAACAAATGAGGTTGCGCTAACAACACCAGATACATTTTGATCAAGCAATGTTGCTGTGATGATACCACTTACAACAATACCTTTAGGGAAGTTTGGAGCACCATTTCCTGACTTATCAGAGAAGTTATCTGCTCTTATTCTACCACCACCACCTGCTAATACTCCAGGAACTTGAGCATCTGTTGAAAGTCCAAGAATATCAGGGACAAAATCATCACCATCATCAATAATGAAATCAGCACCTGTTTCTACAACTACTTCTTGATATTGTGTATATGCTACCTTGGCATTTTCAGGAACGGTAACAGTAATAGTATTGGGGACGCTTATTACTTCATCAGTAAAATATATTACATCACCAGGAGCAGTTTCACTTATAGCAGTTCCAAGTCCAGCACTTGCTACACCATCAAGATTGGACCCATCACCATAAAATGCAGTTGCGCTAACGATACCTACTACATCAAGTGTGGATGTTGGTAGAGTTGAAGCAATACCAACCCTATCATTTGTATTATCAACCGTTAAAGCATCTCCTGATGCAATATCGGCTAAAAGTGCTGCGTTAGATAAAGCCATTATTATCTTTTTAGGTATTTAGTTGACAAAACACCTTACATTTGATATATTATAGAATAAAACTGTGAAACAATATTATTTTTTAATTGGTGTCCCAAGAACTGGCAATACTTTACTATCATCCATCCTAAATCAAAACCCAGATGTAAAAGTTTCTGCTTATAGTTTTTTGGATCAACATTTATATCAAACTGCATTGTTCTCATATTCAGAAAAATATAAAAACTTTCCAGATAGCAAATCTTTAGGTAATCTGATAAATGGTAGTTTTGATTGCTACTATAAAGACTGGGATGCAAAATATATTATTGATCGTGGAGAGTGGGGAACACCGTCCAACATCCATTTACTTCAACAGATAATTAAAGGTGATATTAAAGTTATTTGCACAGTTCGTGATATTGTAGAAATTATTGCTTCATTTATTAAAGTTTCTCCAGACAGATGGAGAAAGGAATTGAAGAATGAAATACAAAGTAATCTAAGATATAATCAAAGTTATAAGTCCGAGTTAGAGTTACTATGTGAAGTGATTATGAGACCAACAGGTCAGATTGAAACTGCTTTATTTGGATTAAATAATCTTTTTTATAATCACAGAGATATTTTACATATAGTAGAATACAATGATCTCGTAGATAATACTGAGCAGACTATTAGGGGAATTTATGATTTTTTAAATATTGAGTACTATCCTCATAAATTTAATTATATAAATCAATTTGAAGTCAATGGTGTAAAATATGATGATAGTATTTGGGGATCTGACTTACATAAACTCAATAAGAAAATAAAGCATTCAAACTATAAAGTTGAGGATATTCTTACACCTGAGTTGATTAGTAAGTATTCAAACATGGAGTTTTGGCGCAACTAATAAGTCTTCCTATCTCAGGTAAGTACAAATAATTAATATCACTCTTCTTGAGTGTTCTAATTGCATCATCAAATGTCTCAACTAATGGTTCTCCTCCTAGATTGAATGATGTGTTCAACAGGATGGGAACATTTGTTTTATGTTTGAATGCTTTAATAAGATTATAGAAGTGCTTATTCTGTCTCTTAGTGACAGTCTGTATCCTACATGTGTTATCAACATGCACTACAGCATCAATGCCAGTTCTCTTTACTTTGACTGCATATTGCATATATGAGCAATCTTTGAGTCCTCTCATATCAAACCACTCATCAGCATCTTCCAATAAAACTGTCCCGGCAAATGGTCTGAATGATTCTCTTTGTTTGATTTGATTTACAATATCTCTACCATTTTTAACTCTTGGGTCATATAATAAAGATCTATTACCTAATGCTCTCTGTCCTGCTTCTGATCTTCCCTGAAACATAGCAACTACTTCACCATCACATAATAGATCAGCAACATCAGAGTAAGATACTCTTCTATGATTCAATCCATCTAGATTATATCTTTTTTCACTCAAACCAACATAAAAGTTTTCCATTGGTTTTGGATTCTTTGCATGATAATATGCTTGACCTATTGAAATACCCGCATCAAAACACACAGGATCAATATAGAAGTTGTAATCGGGGAAATGTTTTAGATACTCATAGTTTGCCACACAGTTTAACCCATATCCACCAGACAATACAATATTCTTTGTGTCATACTTCTGGATGCTCTTTTCAATCAGAGCAATAACTTCTTCTTGTGTGGATCTTTGAACCTCACTACATTGATTAATATGTTTTAACCACTCCTTGTCCAGTTTACTCTCATAACCTTTGTATTGTGCAAGACCCATAACTTTACCCGCACCATACCAATCCCACCCAATCTTTCTTGATAGTTCCTCAAATTGATAGGCAACACTGATTGGTTGATTATCACCTGGTGTGAGAGAATATCTTTTTGTTTCTTCTACAATACCACTTCTGTCAGCATAATAGACACTTTCAATTTCAGTGTGGAGTTTACCATTTCTTGATACTGAAGATCCATGCCCATCTAAAATTATACAGATAGCATCATTAAAATGTGAATTATAGAAACCACTATATGCGTGGTAGATGTGATGTCTTTCATAATCAAATTCTATTCTTTTAATTTGAAACTCTTCTTTAAATAATCTTCTAAGAGGATCTTCAAACTTTCTATCATCAAGACGATATAAGTTAACTAAGACAACATCAAATTTTGTGTGTCCATATTTGTGTAGATATTTAAGCACATGGATAATTCTATCACAGTGCTTTTTTCTGGTAATTCTTTCTGCAGACAGATAAAAAGAAACTCTCCCGTTTTCTAGGATGGTTGCGGATGCATCATGTCCTACAAAAAAGGAGAGTATTCTCATAATAAAAACTATATTGACTATATTATAGCATCATACTGGAACTCTGACCATTACACACCCAGACCCACCTAAACCACCATTACCTCTTCCATTTCCTGATCCACCGCCACCGCCACCTAAGTGGTATCTCGTTGCGGGATTGGCCACATCACCAGGACTACCAGCACCACCGCCACCAAAACCACCAGACGCGCTAGATGGGTAGTTGAATCCCGATCCACCACCACCATAATAATTTTGGGTTGGTCCCATTAATGGTATAGAAGCAGCAATAGTTGGAATTACTGGACCTGCAAATTGAGGAACGGCAACACCAACACCACCCCCGCGTAAACCTGGAACGGGTGGCCCAGCACCACCACCAGCACCATCTCCTCCATAGGAATTCTCCGACGCCTCTGGTCTGTCGTGTATATTTACTGTCCAAGTTCCATATGGTGCATAGGGACTTGGAACTGAATATGGATTAGATGTTCCAGAAACTTTATATCCTCCTGCAGCACCACCAGCATTACTACCAGTAGTTGAACCTGTTTGCGAACTACCACCCGGACCAGAACCACCATAACCACCACCAAGGAGGATTATATCACCAAAAACACTTCTTCCACCATCACTTCCAGAAGATGGACCTGGTGGATACAATCCCTTCGATCCTTGATTTCCGACTTCAATAGCATAAGTTCCTGCCGGTAATTCTAAACCTGTTCCAACAATAACGCCACTACCGCCGCCACCACCGCCATAATATCCTGATCCACCGCCGCCGCCACCAGCAACAACTAAAACATCACAATTTGCGATGGGTCCACCTGAAATTTCAAATCCACCACTAATGGGATCTGGGGAGGTGGCAGTACTTGTAGAACTATGAATAAAAACATGGTAGTTATATCCATTACCTGGAGTATGAACTGTTCCACCACTAGCAGTAGCAGCACCACCACCACCACCTATAGCAAGTCCAGTTCCTCCACCACCAAATCCAAGCATAGAAAGGATTGGAGATTGCTTTACATGAAAGAAATCGTTAAAAACTGACATTACTTATCCTCCTCAAGAAGTCTTACTATGATTAGCAATCACGGTAAATGTTGCACTTGCTGTTTTAATAATAGTAAAGGAATGAATATCTACACCTGAACTTCCACCATCTGATGGAGCACTACCACCAACCCAGTTTTCTGTTTGTGCTCCACCATCAATTGTCATCTGTGCAGAATATGCAGAAGCATTTGCAGTTGTGATGAGTGTTACGACAACACTTTCTCCAATTGCCATCACACTATTCAGTGATGTTGATCCATCTACTCTAATATTTGGTACTGCTGTTGTTGATTCTGCTGTGGTAAACAAATGAACCATACCATTAGCAAGGTCAATATTGAGATTATCACTCAACTTACCAGCAGTTACATTAACTTTCTCTCTTAAAGTTCCGTTCAGGTCAACACCTGATGCTGCTGTTGTAACTCCAACGATATTTGCACCACCAGCAAGAACTTTAATACCAGTTCGAGCAGTTACAATACCAACAGAATCAATATTAGTTACATCTTCATAAGTTAGTGTTCCACCAACAGATACATTTCCACTAAAAGATCCTGTAGTTCCTGTTACTGAACCAACTACAATACTTGGTGTTCCAGTTAATCCCTGAGCATTAGTTGCCGTGGTTGCACTAGTTGCCGAGGTAGCATTACCACTTAATGCTCCACTAAACGTGGTTGCAGTAACAACCCCGGTAACTCTAACACCGTTAGGAAATAGAGGAGATCCACTTCCTCCTTTATCTACATATCTGTCTGCTCTTACTCTAGACATGAGTTTATATTTTTAGTTATTTAGTTGACGAACCACTCTGAAATTGATAAGTCTCCTGCAGATTTAAAAGTGCTTATGTGGGTAATGAATATCTAGCAATATTATGTTGCACTATACCTGATTAGGACAATACCAGCACCACCAGCACCACCATCTCCTGGTGATGCAGGGGCAGCACTACTACCACCACCACCTCCTAAGTAGTTCACACCAGCTGCGCCACCACCTCCAGCAGCTCCACCACCTTCACCAGCAGTTCCAGATGGCGCACCACCGCCACCGCCACCATATGTATTATTGTTTGGTCCCATAACAGGATTAAGTGGAGTTAATATAGGAATGACCGAACTAGGCCAAGTTGGGAAAGGTTGACCACCGCCTCCATTGATGCCAACTCCTGCACTTCCTGCTCCGCCACCGCCACCACCAACCGTTCCTGGCGTCCTTGAGGCTCCAGCATCATTTCCGTAAGATGTATACTCACTAGGTGCGGGCCCTTGATCTGTTGCTATTCCAACTCCTGGATTAACATAATAACTGGCACCACCACCAGATCCACCATCTCCACCATTATCATCAGTTCCTGGTCCAGAACCACCGTGGCCACCACCAAGAGCAGTTACTGTATCAAAAGTACTATTTCCTCCATTTGTAGCATTTCCTGTGGCACTTTCTCCAGCAACACCACCAGCACCTACGGTGATAGTAAATGATCCTGGTTGATGCTTTAAAAGGGTTCCTTCACGAATACCACCACCACCACCGCCGCCAGTATAATATCCACCACCGCCACCACCACCGGCAGCAACAATTAATATATTAACTGTAGCACCGCCTGCAGTTTGTTCAAAAATACCATCTGGAGTGGTGTTCATGCTATTAGTGAAAGCATGATATATAAAACCATTTCCTGGGGTATATTTATTTCCCCCAGTTGCTGTAATAGGACCTATAATAAGAGGTTTCGGCCCTTCAGTGATAGATCCTCCAATATTAACTGTAATATAAGATTTAACTAATTTGCCCAGGTTTCTACCTGCTATAGATTTAAATGGTGCCATATCATGCCTCCTTATCGCCAGTTATCAGAATATTAACTGTACTACCAATAGCAGTTACACTTAACTTATCTCCATCAGTATCAAGAACAATCGGATATATCGGTTCAATAAGAGCAGTGTCTTTTGCTGCCAGAGTTATATCAAACATTTTAGTTCCATTACCAACAGCTCCACCATTTTGAACTACAAATACTTGAGCAGTAGCACCTGCCCCAATAACATCACATGCTGCAATTGATCTAATATAAACTTTTTTAGACGAAGCAACGGTAATAATCCCTACTGTGCTGCCAGGATTAATCGTAATAACATTGCTAAGTTTTCCGTTACTGAATGCCATTTCTTTACTTTTTAGTTATTTATCAACCTGCTACAGTTAACCAACCGAGCAAGGTTACTTGTTGTTCATTAAGTCCAGCACCTGTAAGTTGTGAACCATCACCATAATAAGTTAGTGCCCCATCAGAACCAACACTTTGTCCAGCACCAACTCTGATACCCAATCGTGCTGTTATAACACCAACAGAATCAATGTTAGTTACATCTTCATACGTTAAAGTTCCTCCAACGGAAACGTTTCCGCTGAAAGAACCAGAAGTTGCTGTAATAACTCCAGTGACGCTAACACCTTTGGTGAAAGTGGGAGCGCCATCTGCTGCTCTATTTGTAAAGTTGTCTGCCCTAACTTTAGACATTCTTATCCACTTTTTCAGTTATTTATACTGACTGGTGGTCTGGGAGTTTTGGTAGTAAGTCAAAGGAAATAATAGTCCTGTGTTTTCTTACCTGATTGGGATGTACAAAGTGTAAGGTATATGATGGAGAGATAAAGATTGTTCCCTCCTTTACATTCTGTGGATATGCAAGTGATGTAGTATCAGTTCTTGGGTCCTGCCATGGAGCCACAAAACAAGTGGGAGTGTGAACTTTAGGGTCATAATCAACATAAAGAATACCAGTAAATCCCCAACTCTTATGGTTATGAATTGTTTGCTGGTCTCCTTTTTGATAACGAACTGCCCATACATCAGTCATACTACAAGTGACTTGTGCTTCTTTAACAAACTCCCACAACTCATCTTTGATTAAGTCTTGGAAGTAATGAAGATAAGATTTCTTGTTAGTCTGTCTATCAGTCTCAAAGGTTTGGAGGTCAGTTCTTACAAACCTCTCCTCCTTTAACCTCTTCAGCAATCCTTTCTTCTTAAAATCCCAATCTTTAATTTGATATTGATAGGTAGGATATTCAAAAAGAGGTGCCTTCATCTTGCTCTATCCCATGCACAGTGTGCTCTTTGTCCATCAGCAAGTACATAATGGAAGAAGATTTGATGATAATACTGCTCTACTGCAGGAGTTTTACCAAACAGTTTCTTACTCTTCTTACCACTAAAACCAGGCATAGGATCACGCCAATGTGGACGTTCGCATCCTTTGTAAATCATTCCATCACCAGCACCTAAGATAACAGCACGGTTCTCACCAGGAATCAGAACAGTTGTCTTCTTCTTATCTGTATATGTATCAGGTGTCTTAATCCAAATAGGCCATTCAGCATCCTTACCTTCTAAGTTAGTGCTTACATGGACTGTTACTGAAATCTCACAGGCATCACGGTCTGCATGTTTTGTGAGTGATTGTCCTGGAAAGTAATACCGATCATAATAATAGGTATTATACAGTTTCCTACCGAGATGTTCCTCTAGTTTCATACGAATACCAGAGTGAATCACACGATATTGTGGATGCCAATAACGTGATGTAGATCCTTCTACCTGTTGTTCTACAGGAACATGATTAAAATGTTCTGGGTTCTTGTCCCAATAGTTATACTGCCCTTTCTCTTCTGGTACTGGATGATAAAGTTCTTCAGCATCCCAAAGGTTTGGAATAACTAAGTATCCATTCTTATCAAAACTATCGTTACGAGTCCAAGATGTTCCAGTATTTTGCTTTTCTTGAAACAACAACTGCAATTCGTTCATTTGTTCTGCCATTACTTCCACCTCGGACCAACAGTCCAACCAACAATAGATCTACGAGTTCCTTTTGTTACCTTAAGAACTCTATGTTGTGTGCGAGAATCAAATAGAACAATACAACCACGTTTTCGTGGAGCAATATAAGAATTACCTGCTTCATCTAGCAGTTGGACATTACCACCCTCATAATCGTCAGGATCAGAGAGTTGGACTGAGAACGAAAGTTTCCTTACAAGTTCAATATTCTCATTCACAAAGTCCTGTGCGATACCATCAGCACGATTACCCATTGCTACTGGTTTGTATTGTGTTGCAAGTCCTGCATCATTGTGCCATCCATAGAATTGACCTTCTGAATACCGAGTATATTGCATTGACTCACCATCAATGTTTCTCAGGTCATACAAAAAGTTCTCACGGTTTGCTCTCATAATATAATGCCAGAGAAAACCACCAACCCAATGTGTGGTAGGAATCCATGCATTCTGCGAATTCCTTTTGTCTTTGTTAAGTGCATCTCCATGAAGTTTGGAGTCTGCCATCTGCTCATCAAACTTTTCTGTTAGATCTCTGTCAAGGATATCTACAATATCGTCTGGCAGGTCTGTATAATACCAAATGCTTTGGAATGCCATATACCTATAATGTATTCAGTGATATTATATATCAGTTTTAGGAGGATGTCAAATAACGCACGACGATAATACCACTTCCACCATTTCCACCATTATTTGTAGGACCATCATGGTCACCAGCACCACCGCCACTGCCAGTATTAGTAGCTCCAGCTGTTCCAGAATTACCTCCATCACCACCAATACTACTACCACCAGAGGCACCACCACTACTAAATCCAGTGCCGCCACCACCACCGGCATAGAAGACGTTTGAACCTGTTCTATAATTATTTTCTAATCCAAGACCACCTGCACCACCCGCATTACTTCCAGCATCGCCACCCTGTCCACCAGCACCACCACCGCCTCCACCACCAGAGTTACCACCAGAACTATATCCAGTGCCACCATAATTACCTTGTGCTGGAACTGAAGATGGCGTAGGACTTGGTGGTCCTGCTACGTGATTATTATTATCATCGGAAGTACTACTTCTTCTTCCGCCACCACTACTTCCCCCATATGAAAGTCCCGCCATTATGTTCATACCACCAACACCACCACCCTCTGATCTAAGTGGAGATGGTGTTGCTAATTCAGAATATCCTCCAAAGTTTGGTGCTAAAGTGACCTGATCTGCAACTCCACCAGATCCTACAGTTACTGTAAAAGTTCCATCTCCTACTGGTTGATTGGGAAATGCACGCATACCTCCGGCACCACCACCACCAGCTTCATAAGCACCTGCTTTACCTGATCCACCAGCACCACCACCACCAACTACAAGAATATCGCAGGTAAGACTATCAGGGGCATTTTCTACAACAAAAGAACCTGGCGTAAGAAATGAATGAACTGTATATGAACCATATGTTGTTTTAGTTCCACCTGATGTTGAAAGAGGAAGAACTCTATCAGTTCTTACTGGACTATTAAGTGCTGAAGGTCCAACAGCATCTCTATTCCTAAAAGTTTTTAAAAATGTCCCAACAGAAAATGATTGTGTTGATTTAAATGGTGCCATATCATGCCTCCTTATCGCCAGTGATTAGGAAATTGATTTCAGATGTTCCTGCTCCAACTCTTAAACTATCTCCAGTCGTATCTAATACAAGAGGATATGATGGTTCAATCAATACTGTTTCTCCTGCATTCACATCAACATCAAATAGTTTTGTTTTTGTTCCTACAGCACCACCATTAGGAACAAAATATACCTGTGCAGTTGCGTTAGTTACTGATGGTTGATGGCAAATGATTGATTTTACATATACCTTTTTAGAAGAGGCAACTGTAATAATTCCTACAGTAGATGCTGCAGCAACCTGAACTATATTTGTAAGTTTTCCTCTTTCCAGTGCCATGACTTTTCTTTTTAGTTATTTAGTTAATCAACCGCCACCATATAACCAGGTATCAAACTGATTCCAACTCTCAACACCTGTAAGTGCTGAACCATCACCAGAGAAACTGGTAGCAGTAACTACACCAACAGCATTAATACCACCAGCAAGAACTTTAATACCAGAACGAGCAGTAATAACACCAACAGAATCAATGTTAGTTACATCTTCATAAGTTAATGTACCACCGATGGATACATTACCAGAAAGTGTGCTGACGCCAGTTACAACAATACCAGATGGTGCTCCGATAGCACCACCTGTTCTATTCTTTATATTGTCAACGAATAACTGTGACATCTTATCTACTTTTTAGTTATTTAGGAAGGATATGCGATGAGGACAATACCAGAACCACCAGCAGATCCCTTATATGTATTTGCACCTCCGGGGAATGCACCGCCACCGCCACCGCCTCCAGTGTTTTCTCCACCAGCAGTTCCCTCGTATGGTACAGACCATCCTAAACCACCATTACCGCCACCAGCATAAGGTCCACCGGTACCGCCACCAACACCAGGAGTAAATGTTCCAGCTGAGGGAGAATATGATCCAGCAGAACCTCCTCCACCGCCAGCAACCCATCCTGTACCACCACCTGGTCCAGGAGCACCTACTGTTGATGCAGGATCTCTGAATGTTGATGGAATTTGAACACCAATGCCCCCAACTCCTCCAGTAGCTACCTTTGGTGATGAACTTGTTGCATCAGCACCAGCACCTCCAGCACCACCTCCACCACCGCTAGCAAATCCATTATTAGGTGCTGGAGATCCTGCTGTAACACCGCCAGCATAACCACCACCAGGACCTACTGCTTTTGCGGAAGTGGTGGTGCCCCCAGTTCCTCCACTTGAAGCATAATCGCTGTATGGATATGCTTCACTCCCTTGCATACCACCGCCACCACCTATAGCACTGGCATTCAACCCAGTACCAGCAATAGATGATGTTCCACCAACACCACCATAAACGGCACCACCTGCATTCGCTGGAGCACCATTAAAACCACCAGAACCTACTGTTACTGTGTATGGAGTTGAATCATTGGCAGTTCCTGTACTTGCGAGAACTGCTCCTGCACCACCGCCGCCGCCTGCTCCTCCGCCAGCCATTCCACCGCCACCTCCGCCAGCAACTATAACATATTCTACTGATAATGGACCATCAGTTACATTAAAAGTACCAGAACCTACAAAGGCATGAATAGTCTTACTACCGTAGAAACTAATAGCACCACCAGTTGCTTTTGCGGTTGTTACTGATGCTATTTTATAACGAACTACTACAATACCAGAACCACCCGATTTACCTTTGTTTCCTCCTCCACCACCACCAGTGGATTGTGTTCCGGCAGTTGAAGTTCCAGCATTGGGTCCGCCATCTCCGCCACCACCATCACCACCAGTTCCATGCCCAGAAGTTGTATATACACCACCACCGCCACCACCAGCAAAATATCCACCACCTGGAGTAGTGCCTGGTGTGCCGACTGGTTGATCTACCCCTGGTGTTCCTGCGATGAGAACTTGAAGTCCTGAACCACCAGGACCACCAGCAGGAGCAGTTCCATCGGTACCAGCAGCACCGGCACCACCGCCGCCACCGCCACCATAGTTAGGTGATGACGCAGAGCCATCTCCACCACCAAATCCTTGTGCCTGCGGTGTTAATGGGTCTGGAGAGTTGACTGTAGGACCACCAGTACCACCACCAGGACCTGATCCACCACCACCGCCAGAACCACCTGCCATTTCTGGACTAGAAGGAAAAGTTCCGGGCGCAGGATCATTTAATCGGTTTCCGCCTCCACCACCACCTGATGCAACAACTATACTTCCAATACTTGAATTGCTTCCTGGATTAATAAATCCTGCATCACTTAGAGATGCTCCAACCCCACCAGCACCAACTGTAATAGCATATGATTGAACTGTAGCTGTTAAAACTGGTGTTTTAAATGGTGCTGGAATTGTTGGGAAGTTTGACCTCAAACCTCCAGCACCACCGCCACCACCACGATTACCGTCGTCTTCACCACCACCGCCTCCACCAGCAACTACAAGGTAATCAACAGAAGCAGGTAAAGTACCAAGAGCAGTTACATCAAAAGTTCCTGTTGAGGTAAAAATGTGTGCTCTATAAACATCACTACCAGAAGTATAATCACTAATTACACCACCCGTTGCTGTTAAACCACTTGGTGGCGGTGGTGGTACTCCAGGAGCATTGTAAATATCTCCTTGTCTCTCAAAATATCCATTCGTAAATAAATCTAAAATTCCACCACCAACAGCACCACCTGCTGCTCCTGGATTAGAATCTCCTTGATCTTGTGATAAACCTATGCGTCTGCCTAGATATCCCATGGTTTATCCTCCTTAACTAATTTCTTCGAATGAACAAACTACGTCAATAGTTCCTGCTGCTGGTTGTGCAAAAATACCAAGTGCAGTATTTTCTTCCAGATATACTGAGTTGTCTTTGGTAATGACTGCAAGTGTGGAGAATGTTGGTACTGATAGTGTCATACCAATTGATACTGTGCTAGCAGCAGATGCATGATTGACATCATTAAAATACTGAAGAGTGACTCCAGTAGTTGCTCCTATACTTGCTGCAACCAGTGAATTGATCTTTAATACTTTACCACTTGATGCTGCATTTGATACTACAGTCGTGATACCTAAAGCACCCTTTCCTCCAGTCGTTACAGCAATACCAGCATGAAAAGTGGTTACCCCTGTGATAGTTGTAACATTTACTATATTAGGTGCAGCCATTACCTATAATACCTCTTTTGTTTATTTATCAACCAAAGACCATAGACAATGCGATTGCCTTGCCTGGTGATGTTTTATTATCAATAAGTGTGTTAACGCTTGTTCCACCAACACTTACAGTAGTACCAGATACAGTAGTACCAGATACATTACCACTAAATGATGTTGAAGTGGTCACACCAGTCACTACGGCACCTTTGGGAAACCCAGCAGCACCGTCATCATCCTTGTTTACAATATCATTTACTTGTAACTTAGACATGAGTTTATTGTTTTAGTTATTTATCATGCTAGTGGATACAGATATCGGATAATAACAATACCACTTCCTCCAACTGCTCCAGTTCCGCCCGGACCAGATGATCCACCACCACCTCCACTGTTTGCACCCCCAGCACCACCATTTGCACCAGATTTATTTGCTCCAGGATTATATCCAGGTCCTCCTTCTCCAGGAGTACCATTACCACCACCGCCGCCGCCGCCAATACCACCGGCACCGTCACGACCAGATGAAACACCACCTGCCCCACCACCAGACCAATAATAAGGTGTTCCTGTTAAATTGACTTCAAGACCAGCACCACCAGTTGTGTGATCTGGGGAAGGTCCCCAAGGATATGTTGGAGCAGTAGGTCCACCATCTGATCCCGCACCACCACCGCCATGTCCTACGTTCGATGGCGATGGACCAGAACTATCATTTCCATATCCAGTTAATGTATCTCCAAATGTAGTATCATCTGGAGCTTGATTTCCAGTCTGTGCTCCAGCAGTTGGTCCACCACCACCACCTGAACCTCCTGCTCCACCAGATCCAGATCCTAAACCACCTCCAGTTGCAGAAACACCAAAAACTGTCGTGGATCCTCCCTGAGTTTCAACACTACCCCCTCCACCAATAACAATCGGATAGGTTCCAGCCGCATTTATTTTAGTGGTGCCATTAAGTAGTCCACCACCACCTCCACCACCTTCAATGGCACCAGTGCCACCACCACCTCCACCAGCAACAACTAAAACATTTAGATCATTATTGGTACCTAATCCAGCAAGTTTGCTTACAACAAACGAACCACTTGACTCAAATATATGATACTTATAGGTTGCACTTCCGTCATTATATGTATTGACTACATCTCCACCAGTTGCTTCAAGTGTTGGTCTCTGATATGCAGCAAATTGATTAGTATGATATTCCTTAATCTTTCCACTTACAAAATATCCAAAGAGGTCAGTGCCTCTATTATTTGACTGAGAACTTTTTCCTGCCATTGATCAACCCTCTCTATCACCAAGGACTAAAACGTTAACTGCTCCTAATGTGCTTTCGTTATGGATTTGAATGCTATCTCCATTGTTGTTCAATGTGATGGGATAAGCATTTTCAAAGAAATATGTGTCTTCTGTTGATATACCTAATCTCGCAATTCTAGTAATGGTTGATGCTGTTCCAATTGTTCCACTTCCCTGTGTAGGAACAATATGAATCTGCACATTAGCAGTATTGGTATCATCCATACTGTGAAGTTCAATCGCTCGGATATAAGCAGTTTTTGCGGATCCAACGGTATAAACAGAGCGAGTATGTGCCGCTCCAACCTGTGTAATGCTTCCTAATCCTACCTGAGCAAGTGCCATTGTATTCCCGTTTTAAATCTATTTAGACGAAGAGCATTGCCTTCAGAACATTGGTTCCCTCTGGAACACCAACATATGTGGTTGCTTGTATTGTAGTTGCAGTGACGACACCAACAATATTAGCACCTCCACCAGCAACATTAATACCACCAGCATTGACTTTTATACCAGAACGAGCAGTAATAAGACCAACAGAATCAATGTTAGTTACATCTTCATATGTTAGTGTTCCGCCAACTGATACATTACCACTAACAGACAACTTGCCGGTTACATCAATATTACCACCACTTCTTGGTGTAATATTATTTGTTACTATTTTAGACATTAAAGGTCTCCGATCTGAAGGACATCAATAACCATAGTTTTACCTAATCCAACAGTCATCGCAACACCACTCACTACGTTTACATTAGGTGCTACTGATATGATATATCCTGAAGATTCACCAGCATTGGTTGTATCAAGAACAATATCAGAAGTTACATAAGCATCCTTATCAATATAACTAAATGGTGTGCTGCTTCCATCAGCATTGTTGATAGCAGTTCCAAGACCACCACCTCCACCGCCAGCAATACTTACGTCAATCGTATTTCCATTGACGGCAAATGTATTACCAGCACCAATAAAGTTGAGTGTCTTAGCAGAACCAATGTTTGCTCCACCAGACTGAATACCAATCTGAGCACCAAATAGATCACCAGTAACAGTTAAGTTGCCGTCAATAGTCTGTGTTGATGCAGCAGATACAATCGCACTTGATACTTTAAAGTCATCAAAGATTTCAAATGATACTTCATCATTAAGAGAAGCAGGATTAACGAGATTGACTGTGACTCCATCAGTCGCAGAAAAATCAACACTGCCCGATAATCGTACACCATTACGAAATACATTGATCGCATTAATACGATAACCACCAGGTACGGTGAATGCTGTCTGTCCCGCAGTAGCACTAACGCTGATACGTTTTGATGCTACATTATCAGTTAGGGATATCGGTCTACCAATCGCCATGGTGTTATGCTTTTATATATTTATTTAGCGAGCATTGGACTGTGCGCCAAACAAGTTAAATGTTGGTGCTTCTGCCCATGCTGCATAGATGAAAGTATCAGTGCTATTTACATAACTTGAATTAATCCTAAACTTCCATCCATTACTTAAAAAGTCACCATATTGAGTAGCATTTTCAAGGCCAGATGTGCTTGGAAAAAGTATGTTGTTGCCTGCAGTACCATTAAATCCATTTCTTTTATTATCAAGAATTACCCATTCTGTAGAACTACTGCTAATATTCTTAAACATTATTATTGATGGACGGAAACCTAACTCTAAAAATGGTCCATCTGTGCTATTTACTCCCGTGTAGCTGCCAAATTTCTGTAGGCCAGGGACATCACACCACAAATATGCGACTGCTGATTGACCAGTATCACTAATACTATTATTTGTACCTAAAGACCACAAATTATCACTATCATTTGTATGTGAATTAAACAAAGTCGCATCGTCGTTTGCATCTACATCTGTAAACATTAAGTATTCAACGCTAGTAAGAGACTTATGCCAAATGACCCAATTATTTCCACTTATTGAGTACTTCTTACAAACCATGAAATCTGGTTTTGCTCCCAATCCATGAGCCAGCGTCTCATTACTAGACCCATGACCAGCCCATGTGTAAATTCCAAACTTACTTTTAGTATTAACCGATGCACCAGCTGGATCTAATGATCCACCATCTAATCCTGCTGCAGCAGCACTTGCATAACCTACATCATCAACATTAAAGGTGTTTTTGTCACCACCAGCTTTCCAACCCCATGAACATATTTTATTTGTACTTCTGTTTATATCTGAAGTTGTAGACGTTACGGTGAATCCATTTGGATCAAAAGAACTAAAATAGTCACTCCAGTCTTGCTGTCCTCCAGTAGCAGAGCAATCCAATCTCAGTGCATATCCTCTTACCTTATCAAATATCGCCCAATTATTATTACCATCACGATCTTTAATGAATATTAGATCAGGAGCAAAGTTATAAGAATTGATACTTACTGCACTACCATTACCAGAGGTATATGTTGCCACCCCAACATACTGATCAGGACGAGCAAACACCTTGACTGGTCTTGCATTAGCAGCATTCAGTGGTTGGAAACCTGCTGGTGGTGGGAACTTGAAGGGTTTTTGTCCAAAGTTTGCTGAACCATATCCAGCAGTACCATTATTATTGCCGTAAAAAGGTATTAATGTCCCTGTAGATGTAACATTTGTGAATGCTGCATTTGAATCCGTTGGATTATTTGGATTGCCTCCGTTTTGCCAAACATTATTTTTACTGAACCATATTCTAGAATTACTTCTATCAACACATACACCAATAATATCACCAGCAACAAATGCAGTACCATAACTAGTAGATCCTGATCCTCCTCCAGTTTTATTACCATCACCACCATAAAGCCAAGTGGAAGCATTATTGTCTGAGTTTTGAGGATTTAAAGCTAGAGTAACTCCAGACGGATCCCCAACACCCCAAATTGGAGATTGAGCACCTCCACCACCTCTTTGAATACATGTAAATTCAAAATAAACTTTTCCATTATCAGGAATACTAAATGTTGCAAAACAACTTTGATCATTAGAAGCTGGAATGGCAGTAAGGTTTCCATCAGATAAATTTATATTTCCCTTTGCCAACGGATTCCAAGTACAATAACCACTCTCTTGTCCACGAACTGTGTTGATATCAGTGTTGAATGGGTTGAAGTTGGTTGCTGCTGATGATCCACCATTTGTGGGAGTTGAAGGGGACACAGCAGCTTCAATAGCAGAAGTATTTGACTGACAGCACAGAAGTTTTGTGTTGGTTACATCTGTGAGTGGTGCTGTTGGTGGTGTGAAATCAGTGGTGTAGAGTGCGGTTCCATTTACAAATCTAAAGTTTGAAATAAAACCAGGAAAGTTCTTTACAGAATCTGCACCAAATCCTCTACCAATCATAAATGGATCAGAAGAATCTTTGACAGTACCACTAAATGATGTGGTGGCCATCTGAGATCCATCTTGGAAGAGTCTCAGTGTATTTCCATCTCTTACAAATGCGATATGTACCCATTTGTTTAATACAAAATCTATTCCACTATTAACAGTAGTAAGAGATGATCCATCACCGACATGTGCTCTTAGTGAATTTGATGGAGAACCTCCTCCCGTTTGAACAGAATAAGACATGGAGGAAGTTGCTCCACTACTGTTAGATGAACCACAGAAGAAATCTTCACCAGCAGCAGTTTTATATGCATAAAACTCAAGAGTAAATGGATTAGTTCCAACTGTAAGATCACTACTATCAGTAATATTCAAATACTGATCAGATCCATTAAAACTCACAGCACCATCAGTGACTTTAGCAAGTTTAGAACCACCACTCACACCTGATGGAGTGTCTGGGAGAATGTCTGGGGAGGTTGCGGGAACTACAAAGTCACTGGTGTATTTTGCTACTCCAGGATAAACACGAAGATCTTGAATTTTTCCATTAAATCTTCCTGATGAAGTGGATCCACCATATCCAGAAACATACCAAGTTGTTCCTGTTTTATTGTTTGCATCACTATCAGCAGTAGTTCCTTTTATACCATCTGTATAAACATTAACAGATCCACTTTCTCTAACTACGGCAATATGAGCCCATCTATCCGTAACTTTGCTAGTATTTACAGCATAAACACCACCATCAGAGTGTGTGTAAGTAATGTATTCACCACTAGCAGCCGCTGATCCTATGTGTCCGATTTGAATTGAAGAAGTAGCATTTGTTCCAGTACTTACAATTCTCCTATAAACAGTATCCAAAGAAGAAGCCTCAGAGTATACCCAAAATTCTACAGTCCAATCACCCGCACCACATGCAGGAACGGATGCAAAACTACAAGTATCATTAGAACCATCAAAGTTACGGCTACCACCATAAAAATTAGAGAGAGAATTAGTAGCAGTTGATCCACTATTTGTATCTGCTTTTGTAGTGCTTCCACTATTAATTTGATTACTTACATCATTAGTAGAACCAGCGAATGGAACGGCAAGAACATTCTTCCAGGCATAAGGGTCTGCTTTGGTTTCATCAGTAACAATATTTGCACTTCCACCCATTCCAGAATGAATATTACAAAAATAATATAAAGTATCAACAGCAGAGTGAGGAATAACTTGTTTGGTCACATTTGATGTGGAAGCATCTACACCAAAGTAATTGTCAATATTATAAACAAAAGGATTATATGTATTAGAAGCAGCAGCATTTCCAACCGCAGTTATGTCACCAGGAGCAACAACTGCTGTAGTAGCATTATTATCCTGACAGCACAAAAGTTTTGTGTTGGTTACATTTGTAAGAGTTGTAGTTGGTACTGTAAAGTTTTCTGTGTAGAGTGCAGTTCCATTGACTATTCTTGCATTTGAAATATATCCAGTAAAGTAATCTCCATAAGATGTTCCACCATCATTAGTTCTTGCACCAATAGTTACTACTTTATAATTAGAACCACTAATTGCTCCTGTACCAGATCCAATGTTAATACCATCAACGAAAATAAAATCTTGAGTTACAGCAATATGATGCCAGGTATTTGCTGATATTGCCCCTTTAGATACCCATCCAGAATTATAAAGGTATAATGTTCCTGCTTGGATTTGCAACCTGCCTTCATAGTTTCCTGATGCTGCTGAAAAATCAAAAATGGTTGGATTATTTGAAGTATCTGTATAGTATATAAATGCCTCATAAGTATAATCTCCAGTCAAATCAAAGTCATTAGATTGTGCTAATGTCAGGTAATCACCAGTACCATCAAATTGAACACTATATGCCTTACTATTGTGCTTACCATCACTCAATGCTGAAAGATAAAGTGGATGTGATGTTGCAGCAGTATAATCAAAAGTATATGTTGACCCTCTATAGAATGTTGGTGTTGGAGTTAATACAGTATCAAAGTAATACTTATTACCAGAACCAGGATTTGATACTGTGACTGCATAATATGCTCCTACTTCACTACCAAATACACCAGGTCTTGCAACAGTTCCACCAGTTCCAGTATTCAGGATTGGTTTTGCACCAGATACAATAGGATTATCAAGTGCCACTGAACCACCAAAGTTTACTGGTGTCCAGTTGTTTCCTTGTCCAGATTTATCATCTCCAATAGGTGAGTTTCCATCCATTGGGAGGTTGAAACCATTTGTTCCGAATGTAACAGTACTATTCCATGTTCTATTATTTGTTGTCGTTGAGTCTTGTAATATAACACCATCAACTTCAATTGCAGAAAATGCTGCGTTAACAGAACCACCAGCTTCTAATTTGATTTTGGTTAATGCTCCTGTAAATCCACTAATAGTTTTAAATTCACCGTCAGATGCTGTTGGTGCGGAACCATAAGATACATCATTAACTTCAACATCAGAACCAGTGCCATTTGTATAGTTTGTTCTTATTCTAAGAAGTCTTTCAACATTTATACCTGAAAATGTAATGGTAATAGATGCACCGTTAGCAGTTGTTTTTGCTTTAGTTCCAGTATTTCCATCAAAACCTTTTGTTGCTTCCTCACCAGATCCAAAACTACCTGAACTTACACTTGCATTATTGCTCCAAGTTGTCCCATTATTAGGATTATTTGTTGGTGTTGAGGTATTGTACTTTTTAGGTCTCCAAGTATTTGTGAGTGGGTCAGTATATCCAAAATATGAGGCATCAAGTGCTTGGCCGTCTATTAGATAGACCTGACTCATATGTCCACTGTAATCACTGGCACCATTTGAACCTATTGTATGAGCAACAGTGCTGTTAAAAAATGGAGTAGAATTTTGAGCAAATTGAGAAGAACTAGTAGGTTTTGATTGTTCTACTCCATTTACATAAAATTTTACTCTATCTGCTGCTGTACCTTGTGTTGTATCCACTGCTGCAACAAAATGATACCATCCAGTATCTCTATGATATGCCTCTGTATTTTCAACATCATAATCACTTGCCTTATAACCACCAAAAACTAATCTATTATATAAATCAAAATTAAGAGCCATATTGTTTGTTCCACCAGGAGTTCCACTTCCTGCTGTGAAAAAATAGTTAGTATTACTGCTGATATCACATGGTTTTGCCCAAAAAGAAAAAGTATATGTTCTCTGATTTCCAGCAGAACTAGGAGTTCTTATTAAATGAGAATCTCCACTAAACTTCAAACTACCATCAATGACCTGAGCACCAGACGCTTTGGTCTCGGTGATTACCTGAGGAACTACTGCCATTTATCTACTCCTCAGCTAAAGTTAAGTGCTGCGCCAGCAAGCAATTGAGTTCCTGCTGTGCCTACGCGATGGACTGTGAACGATAATAGACTAATCGTACCTGATGCTGTTGGTATACTTGGTGTAGAACCTGATGGGAACAAGAAATATGTACTAAATCCTACAGTGGAAACACCTGAGTTTACAACTCTTACTGTATGACTATCTCCTTCTGTACCACCAGATACTGTGATGGTTGTAATACCAGTTGCTGTGACCTTATGATCTTGATTTGTGAGATTAAGTGTGACTAATCCACCTGATGCTGCTCCGGTACTAATACCAGCACTAATACCACTTAGTTGTGAACCATCACCGTAATAAACAATGTTTTCAGAGGCGGTTGTTGATCCAATACTCTGACCAGCACCGACTCTAATACCTGTTCGTGCTGTTACAACACCAACTGAATCTATATTCTTTACGTCTTCATATGTAAGTGTTCCTGCTACTGAAACATTACCAGAGAATGTTGCGGCAGCACTGACTACATTTCTTACTGTAATATCAGGAGTACCACTGAGTCCAGTAGCATTACCTGTTACATTACCTGATAATGCACCACTAAAATTAGTCGCACTTAATGTGTTTGTACTTGAATTATATGATAACTCTGCGTCCGTAGCAGCAGCAGTCATACTACCGCTAGTTTGACTTGTAACTACAACTCTTTGATCACCGGATCCTGCTGAAAGTGTAGCACCAGCAACGATTCCAGTAAGACTAGAACCATCACCAAAAAATGATGTAGCACTTACAACACCTACAACATCCAATTTAGCATCGGGTGCTGTGCTATTGACTCCAATATTGTTATTAGAGTCAACACTAAGGGCGCTGGGATTTGCTAATTTTGATAGTTCTCTGGCTCTAGTCATCTCAGCCTTTCTTTCTAGTTATTTATCAAGGAGTTGTAAGCACCCATGCTGTAGATGGATCTGCATCATAATTACTTTCGTTCCACACATAATACTTACCTGCTGCTACTTCAGCATCAGTTAGTGTAGGTGCTGCACCAGGAGTTGAGGGTGGTTCCCATTGTGCTGCTGTGGTACTAAGTGTCCAAGAAGCATAAGGTTGTGGTGAGATAAAGATATCAGTAGCACCAACACCCAGAGTAGCAACATTACTCATGTAGGTATATCCAATACCTGCATAGTTGCCTCTCATATTACCATTATAAGAAGTTTGCTTCCAGTTAGTAGAAGCACCAAGAAGTTTCTGACAGAAAGCAACACCAATGCTTTCTGTTTCTACTCCACCTGAGTCGGAAGTGTCATCGTTGCTCACAACAATGACTTGAGTGACGATGTTATCACCATCTAGTTGTGCGAAATGAGCCATCTTTTATATCTAAATTTAATGTTTTTAATATTTAGGACTATCAGTATGTCCTGGGTTATTTATCAAGATGCAAATCTAATAATAACAATACCAGAACCACCAGTACCACCATTACCATTACTGTTGCAACCACCTCCACCACCTCCAGTGTTGGATGTTCCAGGTGAACCACCCTCTGGGTCTGGGGCTGCTCCACCATCACCACCTCCACCATATCCACCAGGTCTAGCATTGCTGCTATCACCATAATTAAGTCCTCCTCCACCACCACAGAAGTATCTCTTTCCTGCATCAGGACCTGATGTTCCATATGAAGGAGGAATTTGTGATGTAGGGAACCCATACCCTATACCGCCTGCTCCAGCAACAGGCAGAGCATCTGGACCATATCCGCTACCTTGACCTCCAGCTCCACCACCACCAGTTCCACTATAATCTACATCAGGACTTGGGTTATTTCCTCCCCTATTACCTATACCACCAGTTCCAGAACTTGCTGATCCACCATTTGTAGAAGAATCTGGACTAGTATTGTCTGCAGATCCACCACCAGAACCACCAGGACCTCCTGATATATGTCCAGGTTCATTACCACCTGGTCCAGGTCCTGCACCATATCCTCCTCCAGGTGCAGTAACAGGTGTTCCACTATTTACTCCACCACTATTCCAAGTGGAATTTGATCCAACAGTTCCATTTCCTGGTGAAGAGTCTGTAATTCCTCCTGCTCCTCCTGCCCCAACTACAACGGGATATGTGCCAGAAGATACTGGGAAAGATGTTCCTGCATATGGACCAGGAAATCCTGACATATTACTATTAAGAGCACCTGCTCCACCGCCACC
>Ga0209308_10000663_pt1 | contig 34039 bp, 36 predicted proteins | sample COGITO_mtgs_1204_3_FD_184806 | JGI IMG/M metagenome (GOLD analysis project Ga0209308, IMG submission 184806) | Pelagic marine microbial communities from North Sea - COGITO_mtgs_120405 (SPAdes) (version 2) | ecosystem: Environmental > Aquatic > Marine > Epipelagic ... | reverse complement strand
ATCTAAACTAACACTTTAGCTCCAGCCGTGTCAACATTAAACCCTATAAACATTGACTCGACGTTCCGTCGTCTCCTCTTCCCTGAGAATCGCTTCGAGCATTTGAACATATCTAAATAGATTTATTAAGGGAGATAACTTAGTCTCGAAGAATTCTGTACATTCGACATCACTTTACTGAAAAAACACTATATATAGTAGGTTGATGTTAAATCTGATGCTCAAACTCATTTTGAATACACTTCTCCCCCGTCTTGCCCTTAATAGATTTATCTATATCTTAATACATTGTGGAAACACAGCTATGGCAGGTTCGGAGCGAGTTTCGACATCATATTACTGAAAAATAACCCTAAAGATATAACCTCATTTTCATCGAGAGTCTTGGGTAAATATCTTGAATCTCTTTTATGACTGAAATACCCTAAAATAATAGTATAAAATTTTAACATTAAGTGAAGCCAGAGAGCATGAAGGGGTGCCTGATGGCGAAAAATCGGTGAAACTTGAAATCCAGTTTGGACACACCTCTCCCCCGTCGTGCTACCCATATGCCTGACAAACATATTAGTAGGGTATGGCGTTCCCATTACAGTGGGTCTAAACCGAATTGTAGATTCGGATATCCTTTATTCTCCCTCTACAATATTTGGTCTTCTCCTTAGCACCCGTGGGGGGAATCGAACCCCCCAATGCTACCGACTAGCTACGGGTTGCTGATTGGACTATTCGTCCATGTCCCTAAGGTCAGGGAAATACTTTCGTACATCCTTGTTAGGGTTTGGACCGTCAGACCTTAACCATGCTATAAGGTATATAACAATGATAGGCATGACAACGCCAATCAAAAACAGGCTTAACAATTAAGCCTCCTTTCTGGCTTGTTCTAAGCCATTGATTAGTGAAGGTATTACTTCACTTCTGGAAACGAATCCAGAGCGAACACCAAACTTATTAGTGTTCATTAATCTATGGGCTAGTGTGTGATACTCAGTAGAGTTAGCACAGATAAACATATGTAATTGTTTACCTAGTCCATTAGATATAGCATCAAACATACTAGTTTTATCTAGTCTGCTAAGCACAACAACAAAGTCGTAAGTAGCTTGGATATATTCCAGTCTACTCATGAGACCATCTTCATTCATGTTAGAACGAAAGAATCTGTGCTCAATAGTGTATGGGTTCTGAAAACTCAGAGCCGAATACCTATCTCGTCTGTCATCATACTTGGTTGCAGCTACAGCAAGTAAATGGTTGGTAGCATCGTTACGATGTGGCAAATTACGTTTTGCCCATTCGTTTTCTCCTCTACCAGCAATCCAATTGAACCAATCACTTTGATTAGCCCAAAGGTTTTGATATAGCTTAAGCAACAACCATGTTTGAGTCGTTGTGAAATATGACTTGGGTACATGTACATGCATTCCTGCAGTACTTGCGTTCCAAGCATAGAACCCTTTGTTTTGAGTTGCATCCCAATTTAATTGGTGATGTGCAACCAATGTCAAAGGTTGAGTAACGAACTCAACACCATGGTTCAGCGAACCATCAGATTTTGCAATTACTAATTGCTTGATAACATTATCACGGTCATGTAATAGACACGGCAAGTAACGATGAAAGTCATAAAGACAATCTTCAGTTGCTTCGTGTCTGTCAATCCCATGCTCATTATCTCTGAGATGTTCTACTTCCAACTCTACTCCCATAGGAATAAAGCCGTCAGTTGCTGATACAATAGAAGGTAGGTAGTCTACAGTTTTGCCTCCATCGATAGCTTCGAAATAAATTTCTTCACTGTCGAATTGTTTGGCATGTATATACCTAACTTCTGGTTTATGCGAGTAGTTTGTTACAGTAGCGTCTAAGTTACTGAAACAGTTGCTAATACACATAGTTCTCCTTTTATTTAGTATGTACTACAGTAACGTCGTAGTACTTAACGGGTACTAGTACCTGTCTCCCCCCACAATTAAGTAGAGGGAGGTAAGCTACTAGTTAGCTTGATTCTGATTCATTATCCAACCAGTTACTCTGTTGTTGGGGAGTCAGAGGTGTTGGTCTGAGACCAAATATCCATCTCAAAGGATGTAGGTACCAAGCCTCACCAGACGTATCCGTTACTCTGCTGAACTTTTCCCACTCGCTTCTAATGGAAGGTGGTTGAGAAGTGCCACGTATGAAGACATTATTAGTTGAGTCAATTACTTCGTCGAAATCTTCGTCATAATTTTCCTCATCCATGATATCACCATAATCTCTGGCATTATCTTGGAAATAGTCTTCATACTCTTCAATGCACGCATCAGCAATATCCATTGCTTGACTTGTGTCATTACTTTGCATAGCTTGCAACCACTCACCATACTTGTCACAATATTCGAGAATGTCATATAACTGAACACTCTCCCTGTGTCGGTAGGTTCTTCTTTGTGACACAATCCAACGTTCGTCCCATTCTGCCTCAAATGTAATATGTATGTTGACTACATCAGATGTAGCAAATATCATATTTTTAAGTTTTCCTATAGTATCCTTCAATGTTTCATGAAGGAACTTAGGTATTGCTTTACTCATATTTCTCCTTTTAGTATTGATAATCTGCCTGCCCCGTAGGGCAGGACTTGATTACCTGTTATTACTTGTTAGCTTTTTTCTTAGACTTAGTAGACTTGTTAGTCTTTTTAGTCTTAGATTTTTTGCTATTCTTATAGACGCCTTCCTTGTTATCAAACAATTTAGGTTGGTCTATAACCTCAGCACTTGGAATCTGTATTAACATTTCCTCGTGCATCAGCATGTCTATGTCTCTATCGTCCATGTTAAGGTTTTCATAACACCAGTCCAAAACTGGAGCTATTGATTCACAGTCTATTTCACAATATCTACTGTAAACACCTTCCACCTTGTTACCACATTCGGTACAAACTAGACCATCCCAAGTCAACTTGACTCGGAATGATGTCGTCAACTCTTCCAAGCTGACAACACCAAGCTCTTGAAACTCTCTCCAAACATCTGGATACCATGTCATCCAGTCATTGATTGAGTTATCATTGGTCATGTCGAAGTCATCATCTATGTTGATAATATCGCAATTATCAGACACTAGAGATGAACCAACTTTGGTAAGTCCTCCTTGGTTATGATTGATTCCTAACCACTTACGTGATTTGTAACTATCATTGGAGAACCATATACCCTTGTCCCAAGTACCGTGATAATCACCGATAATGTAAGTATCGTACTTAGTTGGAGCTGATGTCATGAACACCAACTTATTTCCGTAACCCTGGTTAATCATACCGTCAACCATGTCACAGAAGTAAGGGTCATCAAGTTTTGATACAGGGATATGCTTCATAAAGTATTCTATGAAGAACCTTGTATCAGACAAGTCAGACTTGACAGGTGGTATAAATGCCTCAGGCAAAATACCATTGTGTGCCATGACTGTATTCTTGTTAACTTGAAATGGGTGGTTGTTTTCAAGGCATATAGAACCATGAGTTGCTATTCTCATATGAACTAATATGTCTCTATTACCATACTTTTCTTGAACTTCAAGAACTCTAGCTATGAATACTTTCGCATCCATAGACTTTTCTGTGACAATTTGACCATTGTCAAAGTATGCTATCCCACCACCATCAGAGTTGCGTGACCACATCTCATCAAGTTGGGCTTCGGTTACTTGTGCTCCTGCTGGAACACTAGCTATAATACACAATTGTGTACCTCCTTATTTACTGTACGAATTTTTTGGGTATCGTACTATTAACCCAGTATCTACTATTAGATACCACAGAGCCCACCATATTTCAGATGGGCTCAAGCTATCTAGTTAGCTATAGTTAACAACAGTTTGTAAGTCAGAATGGTCTGACGTATCTACAATCTGTGTTTGTATTCTATTCAGATGACCTGTTCTGTTTAGATAACGTGTCAATTCTGGATACTTGTTGTCAAGTCCAGACATTACATACCATCTAAGGAACATGTCTTCATCTAGCATTTTGCTTACTAACTGAAACTCATCAATAGTGAGCGAGTCTAAGATATTTAAAGCAATACCATTGCCCGACACACTTGATTGATAGTTGTAAGTTACAGCATCAGAATAAAGTAATAGAGCTTCCATAAACTGAAAGTTTTTAATAAGTCTATCCTTCATTGTATTTGAAGAAAAGGCTCTTACTTCTAGTCTGCCTGGATTCTCTATGTTAATCCAACAACTCCTTTGTGGACTACTTCTATACCTGTTTAGGTATCTAGCAGTTGCACAAGCTACTCTTTGTTGATTAGTGAACTCATCTTGTGGATGAGCCTCACAACAAGGATTAGTTTCTGTATGGAATGTTGGTTCACTAAGATACATCCATTTTGCATACTCAACATCTACTCTTTGGTAGATGTCACCTAGCAAATTATGGTAATCACCTTCTGGCGTATGTTCAAAGTTAAACATAGCCATATTGTGAAATGCTATAAAGAACCAGTACTGTCCACTGCTTAGCACTGACTTAGGTATATTCAAATGAATACCACAACGTTTAGCGTGATATCCTCTGAAGTTTTCCTGCAGTGTAGCAAAGAACTCTTCTGGCAATCCTTTCAAGAACTCCCATGACATAGGTTGGAACTTGAATTCCATACCATGTCTACCAGTTGAGGTGTCGTATGTACCGACAGCTAACTGATTGTTGATAGTTCTCAATCTCTCATTTCCATAAGGAAAGTCCTTATGTAGAGGATTAAGGAAAGTAGATATACCTTTGCTTAGGTTATGTTCTGTTTTCCTATACTGCACTTCAAGCTCCATTCCTAACGGCATACCTTGTTTGGCATACTGTTTAGATTCATGTGCTCTGTTACGTTGTATATGATTACCATAACGGTCACTTGGCATGGCTACTACTTCACCATTTGTATTGGTTGTCCAATAACTCCAGTTAAGTTCATAACTGTAATCTTCATGCCTTACATTAGGCATAAATGGTAAGGTACCAACTTTGTCAGATATGAAATCAATCAAGTCGAATCTGTTTAGATTTCTTCTATCTTGAGTTCTGATATCGTCAATGTCAAAGTCCACTACATCTACATCACTACCGACATATCTAAATCTGCCTGTAGCTAAGTCGTAGAAGTCATGAAAGTATACTGTACATAGTACACATACTTTATGTGGTCTGACATTACCGTATCCATGACTCTGTTCAACAGTGAACATTTCAGTATTAGGATTGCATACGCTTCTACAGGTAGGACATTGCCTTCTTGTACGAGATTCCTCTCTTATGCTTACACCAGCCGTCAACTTGTTCTTATGTTGCTCGATACGATAGTGAGTAGCCACTGAGCCATAACGATTCTCTTCCCCGTCATAAGATAGAAACAACCAGTGTTTCATATCAGGACGTGAAGGGACAAACTCAAAGAATCTTACTCTAAGAGTTCCGTCTGCATGCTCGACTTCCCACTTTGTATTATTGATAACTTCTTCGGCTATTTGAGATAACTTGTCACGATAACTTATACCATTTACGTACTCGTTATTTATGCCAATAGAGCTATGTAAACTAGAGAATTGCTTCTCTGTAATTATACTTTTTACTCTATCTCTGAACATTTGATACTGTGTTTCTTCAGTTAGTCCTTGGAATTCCCAAGTATCCATGCCGTCATTTGGAAACAACCATCCGATTGAATCCTCATGCTCGTCAAAGTTAACTGAATTAAAAGCATCAATGAAATGCCGAACCATTTCCCCGAAGGGAAGGTTTGTTACTTTCAATAGTTCTCCTTTTATTGGTTATACGGATTGAGGTTGACGCTCAATCTGTAGTTTTTACTTTACATTATCAATACTGCTACGTCAACTCAATATTTATAATGTTGGTGTTAAACACCCTAGACCCACTACATGTAGTAGGTCCGAGCTATTTAACTAGCTATGAGATGCACATCAGAACATCTGCCACAGTTAAATGCATACATTACATCATTAAATGCAATTTTTGATTCAACTATATATAAGCCTGTACACAATGGCTTGGGTACAATCTTATGTATTCTGAGGTACAGGACAACGTTTCGCTTTTGCTTCAACGTATACCTCCTTATCTTTTAGTGATTCTCACAGACCCCACTGTTAATGAGGTCCGAGCTGTTTAAGCTATGAGAAGTCGTGCCCAATAACATCATCACAACAGTCAGTCGCTGGATAGAACATCATGAACTTTGGTGCTTCTTGAATTACACCTGCGTTAACGTATAGATACTTTCCATATACATTTACAGCAATCTCGATTCCTGCAAACTCGGTAGTATATCTACCTGTAACTAAACAGATGAGACAATCAATTACATGACTGAGTCTCTGTCTTAGGGTTCTCTTTATCATAGATTCTCCTTTTATTGGCTAATTAGGACTTTCCTAATACCCTAGAGCTCACGTAAATGAGCTCCGAGCTATTAGCTAGATTTTTCCTCCTTTAATATATCTATTGCATATTGCAGTCCTTCGTAGAAACCTATCTCCCAACTTTGATTATCCATTGGTTCTGCACCACTAATTCTTTTAATATTATTAGGTGCATCATAAGTTTCCTTATAGAACTTTTCACTTACTACTTGTCTTTTTAGTAGCAGCTCTAATGCTCTAGCCATTATTCTCCTTTCTTTAGTGGTATCATTGTTAATACCCTAGAGTTCACCTCATAAATGAACTCCGAGCTATTAGCTAGTTAGTCCTTGGTAAAATGGTGACACCCATTCCCCATCTATGACATTAACTTCAACATCATAAGGAATCATTCCTATGTATGCACTTGATGACATGTCACCACCAACCATAATGGCTAACATGGTCAACGATATTCTGTCAATATCATTTGCTCTAGGAACAAACATAAGTATTGCGTCAAGAATATCCTGAATCACAAACATATTTATCATTTCATTAGAGGGTCTTAGCTCTTCCTTATCGACAATTGTAAAATGGTCATCTGAAGGAGGGAACTTAATCCAACCTTTCAAGATGAAGTCAATTTCTTTGTCAATTAGTCGTGCTTTATCTTTTACCTTCTCCTGTATATCAGTTAAACCTGTAACTGTTACACCGAAGAACTCCGCGACAATGAGTCGCAACTTGCCCAATCTGGACATATAGTCTCCTTTGTTTAGTGGTATCATTGTTAATACCCTAGACCCCACTGTTAATGGGGTCCGAGCTATTAGCTATCTATCATTTCTTTAAAGAAACAATTGACATAGGCTGGTAACCAAACAAGACCCATAAGTTCTCGTTTTTCTTCTGGAGTAACATCCAAATTGAATGCATTCCATGTTTCTACCATTTCGTTTCTTGTATCTTTTGTCAAGATAACCTTGGTAGTATCTTTTAATTTAGGCATAAATGCCCTCCTTCTTTTAGTCGTACTAACCTTGTGTTAATACCTTAGACTCCACAGTTCAAGTTGCACCATGGAGTCCGAGCTATTAGCTTATATCGTACATAGCTTCTAATGCGTTAGGATTACGCACTATATCTTTGGTATCGATACTTGGCATATAGTCTCCTTTCTCTTTTAGTTAGCTTATGTTTAACTCAGCTACAGTCTGTTCAACTGTTTGCTTTGTTTCATGTGCAGTTCTTACGACTTTATCCATCGCATGAAATCTACACAGGACCTCCCTCTTATCCAATTGATTCTGGATATAAGGTGGGTATGTACACTGTAACTCCTCCGACTTAGAAGACGGAAGTGTTTTGATACATTGCATATGCATCTCCTTCTCCTATCAACATAGATAGGTCAATGCCCACAGTTTCCCATGGGCATTATCTACCTACTAGCTTTCTTGGAATATAGCTATACCTGAATGGTCATAGCATTCGCAATCAACTGCATCACCTAGTTCGTTGGTGATATGTAGCATTGTCACACATATTTGCCACATGTTTAATGGCATCATACGCTCTCCTTTCTCTTTTCTTACTACATGTATCAGCAGGGGGTTCTGGTCCAAAATGTGTTTGGATACAGTTATCCCCCGCCGATACGGTAAGTCTTGAATTTCCGTACGTTGGTGAAAAGCCTAAAATGAGGATGTACTCAGAGCACGAGAAAGGCATTAAACATGCTCTCAGTAATCCGCACCTCGCAAGAGGCTAACTGTTTGTTGTAAAAAATTCCCACAAGGGATGGTTGACTAGCACTTGAACTAGCCAACCAACCCCTCGGCTGTGGTTGATTACGAACCAAGCACTGACCAAACCTTAGCCAATGCTTGCACATCTGCTAAAGGGTCATGCTCATCGTAATCTCCAAATCCGAGCTGGTGATGTAAATGGGTCAACCTGTGACCTTTACAAAATTTCCCGCAATTTGGATAGTGAACCTCTGCCTTGGGATACACTCTCACTGCTCTCTTCTTTGAACAGACAAAGTCTGTAGAAGGGAACAGGTCAGCAAGTGAAGCCTGTACGCCAGTGGACACCTCACAACTATCCTCAATAACCTTTCGGTCAAAGTCTAAGTTGTGAACCACAACTCTGGCTTCAGATAGTAACGGAGCAAGCTCCTTTAGCATCTGAGCAGGAGAGATACCCATCATAGCCTCAGAGCAATCTGTGTTTTTAGCACTGATTGGCTTATCTTCGGGGTACCACTTAGTGAGTTGTTTTAAGTATATGCTTGGTGGACAAACATATTCCCTGTACACAGTTTCACCATCTGCGGAGCAGATAGCTATTTCTGTGAGGTCATCCCACTTGTATGGGTCTCCAGCCGTAGTTACTTTCGAGAATGGATTCCCGAATAACCACGAGCCAGTGGTCTCTGTATCTAGGAACAGTGTCCTAGGACTGTCTTTTTGGGACATGATACAGTCTCCTATTCTGTCGAACTTTCGTATTGGGCATCGACTACTCCCAGCTTTTAGTTAGTACCTTTCTTACCAAACAGTTCCCTGTAAGGTTGGTACTTATCTAACGGGTCAGTTACGTTGAACTTCTCCATTAGATATTCAGTTGCATATAACCATATCCATGCTGATATCAATGTCAAAGCAATTCCTACTAGGAATGCCAATGATATAAGTGGATATATCCAATGTGTTGGCGTCATATGTTTCTCCTTTCCACAATGTTTCCATTGTTTATCTTTTGTAAGTCTCTCCACTGTTTATCGTGAAGAGATTGTTTACAATCATTGCAGATAAACTTAGCTCTTGGTCTAAGAGTTAGTTTTTCATCTCTGCATTGAGTGCATGTTTGCTTAGAAGCAATCATTTGATTCTCCTTATCTGATATACTGTTGTATACCTTCGGCTACTCCATTACTGAAGTAGCACAAGCTATACGACAAGCTAGGTCACTAGTGAAGAGCTTGACGGAGGGTAGGTGGTCTAAAACCATACTGGGGGTATGGCTTCGACTAAGCTGACTGAACAGCACACTTCCCTCTCGGCAAGATTCATCTAGGTTGTTTGATATCAAGCTTGGGACTTGATATCTGGGAGGGTGTCTCCCAATGTGTCACGCTCTAAGGAGATAGAGCCACACACACTGTAGGTTTTCCAACCACTGGCACTCTACAGTAACCAGCTTGGGGCGTCAGTCCAATAGATTAGGACGCAATACATGTATAGTCTATTAGTGGAAGTTTGGAGCTTTACGATTCAAGATTACTACGGCTTCTCTCAACCTTTCAATTAAACATCTGCGGATGTTCTTGAATCAACCACGTGAGACTATCACGCTATAAACTAATTGTTCACTACATTACTGCAGTTACTAGGTTGTTACCCTCTCTGTTTTTTGAGACAGATGACCCGCTCCACCACACTGCAAGCAGTGGATGGACGCTGTACCCATATCAAGAGTCGAACTTGATTGAAGACCGTCATGGGTTAAAGGTATTACCAGCCTGACCATGTAGTCAGACAACTAATATCATTCAGCCACCCGCTAGTGTTTGGGTGGCTCTATGATATGCAGGTTATATACCAGTCCTGCTCTGGTTATACTTGAAATACGTATCGTTATAGCTGACTAGACATTTCAGATACGTATACAAGTACTAGATAGTAAATGCTTAATTAACTATATATAAAAGGATTAAGCTCTTCACGAATCTTACGATGTACAGAATAAATCTGTTCTTGTAAGGAATCGTTTCTAAGCTTCATCTTATATACGCTATAAGCTAGAACTAATACAAGCACGAACAAACCAAAAGTTATGTTATACAGAACATCTGTAATACTAAACAAATTGTCAATTCGAGTATCAATTCTATTGACGTTGGACTCGGTAAAGTTAACGAGCTCAACATAGAAGTCGACGATTGTTTCCAATCTAATCTCTCCTTTCTAAGCGTATATGCTTACTTATTGTTCAGCATAAGAACGCTCAAGCACCTAGAGGGTAGTCATCCCCCTAGGTGTCGTGTGCCTAATCAGACACACTAAGTAGTTACGCCCAGTCTAAGGACGTAGCTTGCTCTTCAACTGTTATACAGTTTTCATGAGCAGTTTCAAGCTTGTGCTCCTGTACTTGTAGTACAAGTTGCACTTTAGCCATCCACCTTTCTGCAAGCTCAGCAGTCTTATCTTCAGAGAGATAGTTACTACCATCTTTGAAGTAAGACTCACTAGAGCACTTACAGCTGATGAACCACTTCTTAGAGCTGTCATCATATGAAACCCTTATGCCACCAGCATTGATGTCATAAGTAGTTCCATTAGAGTGGTGCCCAGTTGCACCAAGTGAGATAAGCTTTTGCATTATCTCGTTGCTGTAGCTAAAAGAAACTACAGTGTTGGTTTTTATACTGTCCAACAACACAGTGATTGCATTCTGCAATATATACCTCCTAAGGTACTGACAGTTTGATGGTACTGTCTTAACCAATTGTGAGTCAATATTGATTTCGTGAAGGTAGAGGGGGTACCTTAGAAATCGCTACTGTAACACAACAATAACGCTAAGCACCCCGTACAAAAATCTCTTGTTTTCGAGTCTGACCATCTATACACTTTGCTCTATATAAGGCTATATCCTTGGTTTAAACCTGATATAATGGTTTTCAAGATGGCTAGACCTACTAAATTAACCCCACAATTGATAGAAGACATTACTAACTGGCTTAAACTCGGCTATTATCAGGAAGACGCTGCCACTATGGTTGGTATTTCGCCCTCAACCTACTATGAATGGATGAAAAGAGGCGATAAAGTCATTGAAAAGGCAGACAATAAGATGTTAAACCCACCAAACACTGAGGATGATGTCGAGATAGTCCCAGGGGATGCAGCTGTCGAGGGTGAAGTGATAGACCTGTATTCAGAGTTTTCGGAGGCAGTAAAAAAAGCAAGAGCCGAAGCTGAGGGTGCTCACATACGTAATATACGTAGGGCTTCCGATAATGGTGTATGGCAAGCTAGTGCTTGGTGGCTAGAGCGAAGTTTCCCTAAGAAATGGGGTAAGAGGTCGAGCGTAGAGATAGGTGGCGAAGGTGGAGAGCCTATTAAATTTGAAATTTCCTACGGGGATTAGGCTTAGTACCCTCTACGAATATCTCTTGTTTCAATGTCATATCATAGATACACACATGTTGTGTCCCTTGTGTCCCCTGTTACCCCTTCTCTAAATTAGACATCATATCAATCTGCATTTAGTTTTCTTAATAAACCTTTTAAGAGTTAATAGATTTGTTTAAGGTTATGTATATATGGATAAGGTAAGCCTATTAGCAGATGTCTTAGGAATTCCAGAGTGGTATTCAGACGCTGCTTGTAACACAGTTGTTCACCCAGAACTTAATGCTGATGAATGGTTTCCAGAACGAGGCAGTTCTACTAAAAAGGCAAAAGAGATATGTAACAAATGTCCAGTAATAGAGCCTTGCTTAGAACAAGCTTTAGAACGAGGAGAGCGTTTTGGGATTTGGGGAGGAAAATCAGAAAGAGAACGTAGAGCTATTCGTAAAGAACGTAAGATGAAACCTATCGTTGATAATGATGATGATGATGTTTCTTTAGGAGATTTATTAAGGTAAGTCGTCTTCTGTTAATGGACGAAATTCATAATCAGATTCAAAACGATTATCATAATCCCACTTACTTAATCTATTAAGGAATAGAGCAATCTCTTTGAATGTATATCCTATTAAAAATCCAATTACGTAATCCATAGCTCTCAATATTAGAACATTTGTTCTAAAAGTGTGGTAAGAAATGTTAAAAACATGTTAAATGAAAACAGTGTGATAAGGTAAAGAAACTATGAACTATATTCTCGGCGGAATCAGATTTAAAACGAAACCAATCAAAGATAACTTAGAAAATCTTTGTGTTGAAATGATTAAAGACAAACAAGTAGTAGATACTTTTAGAGTTCCTGTTGGATTGACCCATAATGAAACAGTTCAAAGAATTTCTTTTGTTGTTTTATCAAGTTACCCTGCATTGTCAAATACCACAGGTTTCTCTATTAAGAGCTAAAGTTAAATTGTCGGCATCCACACCGACCTCCTCCCATCATCGGCTCTCTTAGGAGAGCTGTATCTAAAACAAACATCTGTTAGGATAACTATATGTCAATATTTATAGCAATGCCAACAATGCACGATACTGAATTACTACCTACAGTTTTTGATGCATTTGAAAATGCTAAATCACACGACATACATTTTGGAATTAGATTTTTATCATCATCACCAGAAGAAGAACAAAAACTCTCAACTCTTATCTCTACCTTTGGTGCAAACATTAAAGGATACTTTGATTATATAAACGAAGATAATAGATTAGATAAGATTGGTACTGGTAAGGCTAGGAAAGGTGTCTCTGAATTATATGATGGAGAAGACTTCGTTCTTTCTATTGATAGCCATACTAAGTTTTCTAAAAATTGGGATGAGAAATTATCTTGGCTTTATGAAGACGCTATTAACTTGACTGGTAATAAGAAATCAATTATTACTGCATATCCTTCTAAGTATGCTTATAAAAACGAAGAAAGAGTTTTAATAGATAACAAGAATCTATATCCATACATTGGATGGGAAGAAGAATGGGACTTAGAACTTTATCCTTTTCTTTCACAACCAATTTGGCAATATTGCTTACCCTGGATGGTAAAAGATACTATTGAAGATAAAAGAAAGTTAATCCCTACTGGTAAATTTAGTTACAACTTTTCTTTTAGTGGTGAAAACTTTCTTTATGATGAAGACCCAGAAATGCTGATGATGGAAGAAGATATGTGTAAAACATTTAAATTGCTCAATGATGGTTGGGAACTTGTTTATCCAAATACACAACCGATTGTTGGTCACATGTACAACACAGAGATAAGCTCTGAAGGTGGAGGAAGGGCTTATTGGCATCACTTTGTTAGTCCTGAAGAAAAAGATATGTTAGAGCAAAAAGAAATGCAAAACTTTATTAGATACTATGAAGACCCCAAACTACAAGAAACTATAAAAAGATATGAAAAATGGATGAATGTAGATTTTAAAGAGAAATCTTTACATAACTATCATATACCTTCAGATTGGTTTAATAATGAAATATAGACCTTTACCCGAATTTCTTACCATTAATGAATCTAACATTGACGGATTAGGACTATTTTCAACAGGTACAATAGAAAAAGGTGTTAAAGCTGGTATTACTCACATAGAAGACCCTATAACTACAAAATTATATAGAACGCCTTTAGGTGGTTTTATCAATCATAGTGAAGAACCTAATGCAAAAATTGTAGAAGTCCAAAGAGTAAGATATTTATATTTTTTAAGAGACATTGAATCTGGAGAAGAAATCACTGTTAAATACAGCATGTACGACCCTACTGAATTATCCTAATTGGTATGCCTAGATATGAACACAAATGTATAAAGGATATTTGCGAATTTTTATTTGAAGTTACTTACGGAATAAAAGAAGAACCTAAAATAAATTGTCCCAAATGTGAAAGTCCTACTCAAAGACAAATTTCTCGTAATGTCATGTTTGAAACTCCAGTTGATGTAGAATGGGAAAAAGACCCAAGTGATTTAACAACTACTTCTTATCAGAAGTATCAAAAAGCTAAGAAAAGGAAATTTAGATGGTAGACAACTATGAGTTCTGGGACCCCGATAAAGAAACTCACAAAGAATTTAAAATGCGTACAAAAGGTAAAGGTATGCGTGGTGGTGTAGGTAAAAAGAAAAATGCAGTAAAACCTGAAGGTGGTTTATCTAAAATAAGACAACAAGCTTTACAAAGAGCTAAATATGCATGTGAATGGGAAGACTGTGGTAGTAAACAATGGTTAGAACTTGCACATATACTCGATATAGGAATGGGTGGAAGAAGTGCAGATAAGAAATATGATTTAGATAATGTTTGCATACTATGTAAATATCATCACGATATTTATGATGGTAGAGATACTAAAGGTAGTAAAAGAGCTTATAGAGAATTGTTAATTGGCTACCTTAATATGAAATATAAATTTAAACCATAAAATGCCTGTATACGTACCAGAACTTCCAGGACTTCATGACAATCAAAAAGAAGTAGCTAGTTCAGATTCAAGGTGGAAAATACTTTGTGCTGGTAGACGTTTTGGTAAAACAAGACTTGGAATCCACATGTGTATGGAAAGAGCTTTAAATGGTGGTAGAGCATGGTGGGTAGCTCCTACATTTGCAATTGCTAGAGTAGGTTGGAGAGCATTAGAAAATGCTGCTTATTCTTTTCCAGAAGAAATTAGACCAAAAGTTTCTTTAGCAAACATGGAAGTTATTTTTCCTAATGGTGGCTCTATATCATGTAAGTCTGCTGATAACCCTCAAAGATTAAGGGGTGAAGGTTTGGACTTTTTAGTAATGGACGAAGCTGCTTTTATTAAGCCAGATGTTTGGCAAGAAGTATTAAGACCTACTCTTACTGAAAGAAAAGGTTCTGCTTTATTTATTAGCACTCCAATGGGTATGGATAATTGGTTTTACGATTTATGGACAACTGCTGAGAAAGCACCTAATTGGGAAAGATTTAGATTTTCTACATACGACAATCCTATGATAGATAATGATGAAATTGATTCTGCTAAAGATGAAGTAGGTTCTATTGTTTTTGCTCAAGAATATTTAGCAGAGTTTGTTGATGCTGGTCAAGGAATGTTAAAACCAGAATGGATGACATACTTTGACATAAAAGATAGATTATATATTGGTGGTGGCTCTCAATGGAATCCAGCAGAAATGGTTCACTTTGGAACTGCTGACTTAGCTGTTACTACTAAAACAGAATCAGACTATACAGTAATTTTGTCTTGTGCTATTTCACCAGACATGAAATTGTTTGTTGAAGATATGGTAAGAGTAAAAATAGAAGGTCCAGATATTGTTCCAACTATTCAACAGTTATATAATAAATACAAGTGGGCTCATGTATGTATGGAAAAACAAAACTTTACAAAAAACTTTACACAGCTAGCACAACGAACTGGAATGAGAGTTAGAGAAATGGACACTTCTAAAGATAAAATAACACAGGCTTTGCCTTTATCAGCTAGGATGGAGTCAGGCGATGTGCTATTTCGTCGTAATGCATCGTGGTTAGAAGAACTAGAGAGAGAATTAATGACCTTTCCCGTTGGTCGACATGATGATATTGTCGACGCATTAGTATTAGGAGCACAAAGCCTAGTACAGAGGAGAAGCTGGGTAGCATATTAAATGGCAGAAGATAAAAGTTTTTTACAAAGAGCAACAGAATACTTAAATAAACCAAGCGAAGCTTCACTTCGTAAAATGGCTGGTTACAATCAAAGTATATCTAGCAGTAGAGATTCATCAATTTTTGGTTACAATTCAAGTGCTGGTTTTTGGGAAACAGCAGATTTAAAAGAGATAGGTGACGGTACAGGTAACTCTGCAGTTGTCGCCTGTCTAAACGTTCTTGCAACTTCATTTGCTGAACCAATGCTACAAGTTGTTAAAAGAGACCAGAAGTTTGGTGATAGAGAAGTAGATTATAAACATCCTGTTACTGAACTATACAGAAGACCAAATGAATTTATGTCTGCAAGTCTTTTATCTCATTACATAGTTATTTCAATAAGTGCTCATGGTGATGCTTTTATTTATAAAAATAGAAACAGTCAAGGTAAGGTAGTTGGATTAGTTCCATTAATGCCTGAGCTTGTATCTGTTAGGGGTAATGAAAGTAAACTAATTACTCATTATGAATATTTTGCTCACGGTTCTAGTTCTGGTGAGCCTATGAAAATAAAAAACGAAGATGTTATTCATATTAGACAGGGAATAGACCCAAATGACCACAGACGAGGTCATGCTCCTCTCAAATCTATCTTAAGAGAATTAATTGGTGATGAAGCTGCTGGTCAGTATGCATCTGCGTTGTTAACTAATTTAGCAGTTCCAGGTGTTGTATTATCTCCTAGAAATGATGCAATGGGTGGTCCTACTAGAGAAGAAGCAGAAGCTATTGCTCAATCATACAAACAAAAGTTTGGTGGAGCTAATAGAGGTTCTCCAATGGTTTTATCTGGTTCAATGGCTGTAGAAGTTGTTTCTTTTTCACCAGACCAAATGAAATTACAAGAACTTAGAAGACTACCAGAAGAAAGAGTTTCTGCTGTTTTAGGTGTACCAGCAATTCTTGCTGGACTCGGAGCTGGTTTGGACGCAGCTACTTACAACAATACTGCTGAACTTAGAGAATTTTTTACAGAACAAAAACTAGTTCCTTTATGGAAAACAGTTGCTAATGAATTAACACATCAATTATTAATACCAGATTTTAATGACTCAAGTTTAATGTGTGATTATGACGTTATGAATGTACGTGCCTTACAAACTGACATGGATGCTCTTTATAAAAGAGTAAACATGGGTGTTTCAGGTGGTTGGATAACAATCGGTGAAGCTAGAAAAGTAGTTGGTTTGGATGTCGATGATAAGCACGAAGTATATTTACGACCATTAAACATGTTACAAGTACCTGCTGATGGCTCTGAACCAATAGTAGAAGAACCAAAAGAAGAACCAGACGAGGAACCAAAGTTAGAAGCTGCTTCATCAGAAGCAAGTTACGAAGCTAAAATGTTAAGACAAATATTTGATTCCAAAATGGATAGTGTAGATGCCGCACCAGAGACAACAAGACAAACTATTGCTACGACACCTTCAAGAAACATGGACATGTTTACTACTAGAGAAGCTGCTGAAGAAAGAGCAATACAAATGGGTTGTGAAGGTTCTCATACTCATAAAATAGAAGGTATAACTTATTACATGCCTTGTAATTCTCATGAGAGTTTTGAAAATACTAAAAAATCTTTTATAGATGGTATTATAGAAGAATTAAAGGTTTCTACAGAAGAAGCTGAAGTAGTTATGGAACAAATCTTTGAAATGGAACCAGAAAATATTAAAAACGAAAAACCTAAAAAAGACAGAACTAACTTTCCAAGTCCTGGTGACGATAAACTTGTAAGAATATCAAATTCAAAATATAAAATGTTTCCTTATGGTTATGCAAAAAACCTAAAAGAGAATTACCCAGAAATATGGAGACGAGGTGGAAATGGAGGAAATCCTCCTACCTCATTTACAGGTAATGATGCTTTTAACAGATGGGGTAAATACCAATCTGGTGATAGAAGTGAATCAGTACTTAACTGGGTACGTAGAAGAGAACGTTTTATGGGAAGACATCAAAACAACAACAGATTAGCTGGTGTTGTTGCCGCTATTAAATGGGGTGGTGTTCTTAACATGGGTGTTCCTGCTATGAAAAAAGTTATTTCTGACCAAAAAAAAGTAGTACGTGAAAGGCGAAAAGAAGCCTATGAACTTGCTAATAAAATTGCTGATGAAAATGCTGCTAAAGCAGTATCAGCTAGAATCAGAAAAACACTAAGTAATAAAGTTGAAGAACACAACTCAAAAAATCCAAAACACAAAGCTAATCTTAGAACATTAATTTCTGTGTTTCGTAGAGGTGTAGGTGCTTATCGTACAAGCCCTGGTTCAGTTAGAGGTAATGTTACATCTGCCGACCAGTGGGGCGTAGCCAGAGTTAACGGGTTCCTTCATGCATTGAGAACTGGAAGATTTAAAAGAAAACCTTATGACCAGGATTTACTTCCTTCATCACACCCACTCTCATCTAAAAAGGGCAATGATGAATCAAAAGCAAGTTCTGTTCGTGTAGGACAATCTGTAAGTTGGTCAATCAATAAGGACCCCGACCCACCTTCAACAGTTCATGGTGTCGTAACAAGTGTCAATGGAAAAGACTCAGAAGCTACTATGTTAGTTTGGGCAATAATGGAAGATGGTAGCCATAAGAAGACTGATAGAAAAGTTACTATGCCTATCTCTAAGTTGACAGTTATTAAAGACATTACTAAATAATACCACGCACTTCTTAACTATTTGTTATATTTATTAATATATGCACCTAAATAAATCTGTTAACAGTTTATATAGGAGATACACTCGTGAGTGAAATTAAAAATATCGACTTAGAATTTAAAGCGGACGGTGAAGGTAAAGTTTCTGCTGTATTCTCAGTTTTCAATACATTAGATAGTGACGGAGACGTAGTAGTCCCAGAAGCTATAAAATCAGGATTTAAATCAGGTTCAGTTCCAATGGTATGGGCTCATAAATGGGATATGCCAATTGGAAAAGGTGCAATCAAACAAGATGGCGATAAAGCTACTTTTGAAGGTGAATTTTTCATGGACACAGAATCTGGTAAAGAAGCATACAATTTAGTTAAAGCTATGGGAGACCTGCAACAATGGTCTTTTGGTTACAGAGTTAACGATTCAGAAAGAGGTAAATTCAAGAGCGGTGATACGGATGTTGACGCAAGATACTTAAAAGACTTATCAGTCTATGAGGTATCTCCTGTTCTAGTAGGTGCTAATCAAGATACATACACAATGGCTATTAAATCTAATAAAGAACTATTAGAAGAAATGGCTTCTGAAAAAGGTGTACTTGGACATTCTACATTTTTAGAAAACGAAGAATCAGAGGAAGAAGTTGAAGAAGAGAAATCAGGTTGCGATTGCAACTGTTCAACACCTCTAGTAGATAATCCATCAGATGAAAAAAGTTATGGACATTGTGACTATAACAAAACTGGTAAATGTGCCAAAGATATGAAAAAGTCTGATGATGAAGAAGTTTCAGAAAAAGGAAAACCTTTTTCAGAAGAAGTCAAAGACGTGCTTGCTGCGTTGAAAGACTTGATGACACGAACTAACGCCATTGCGATGTTACGTGCCAAAGATGGAAGGAAAATAGGCGTTAAGGCTACTGAAGCACTCAGGACAGTTCAGGACGACTTACAAGAAGCTTGGACCGAATTGGACCAATTTATTGATAATGTCGGAACCGAAGGTGCTTTAGAACTTGACTTAGAAGAAGAACAATCTGAAGAAGTTGAAGAATTTGTTGATGAAGCAAATAACTCAACTGACGTTGTTGAAGCAGAGCCAGAGACAGAAGAAGAAGTAGTAGAGGAACCTACTGCTGAACCAGAAGTTGAAGCTGAGATTGCTGAAGACACTCCAGAAGATAACACTGATTCAGTTGAGTCTGAAGACCTTGATGAAGAAGTGTGGGCAGAATCTCAAAGACTAATAGCTGATGCTGTTGTTGCTGAGGCTTCTGACGACGAACAAGTATAAGAATATCTAATAGGAGATAATTACAGTGAGTAAAGTAGAAGAGCTTAGAGAAAATATCGCTAAGTCACGTGAAGAACTTAAATCTGTATTTGATGCTCCAGCTGAAGAAGGCAAGTACTCTCATGACCAAAAAGAAAAAATTAAAGGTCTTAATGAGGAACTTGCTGGTTCATTAGACGAGCTAAAGATTGAAGAATCTAAAGCTGCTAATGAAAAAGCTATGGAAGTTAGCAACGAAGTTGTTAATGAACTTCCTGTAGCCGAAGAAGCTCCAGCTGGCGTTAAAACAATAGGTGAGCAATTCACAAACACTGATGCTTATGCAAAATACATGAGCAATGGTGTTAAAGGCGTAGATTCTCAAGCAGAATTTAAAACAACATTAAATACCACAGGTTATCCACCAGAGTCATTAAGAGCACCTGGAATATTAGAGACCGCTCTAAGAGACCCAAATGCAATAATTGGATTGTTTGACCAAATTCAAACAGACCAAAATGCTTTTGTATATCTCGAAGAGACAACATTCACAAACAATGCAGGTGAAATTGCAGAAGCAGGAGACATCTCCTCTGCAAACGAAGGTGCATTGGCATTTACAGAGAGAACAGAAAGCATTCGCAAGATTGCTACTTTCTTACCTGTAACTGATGAATTGTTGGCTGACGTTTCTGGTATCCAAGGTTATGTTAATTCACGTCTCACCACAATGATGAGATTAAGAATGGACAACCAATTACTAAACGGTAATGGTTCCGCTCCAAACTTGACTGGTGTATTATCAAAATCTGGTATTAACACATTTGACTACTCTGCATTCAGTGGAGAGTTAAACAGACTTGGACAAGTGTATCAAGCAATTACTGAAATCAGAAAAGACTCTTTCGTAGAGCCTGATGCAGTTGTTATGCACCCAAGTGACTGGTATCAAATCGTTACAGCAGTAACAGACCAAGCAGGAACATCCTCAGCTGGTTATGCAAGCAAAAACCCATTAATAGTCGCCGCTGGTGGCTTTGGTGGAGACGTTGCTGCAAGACTCTGGGGTCTTAAAGTAGTTCCAAGCACAGCAATCGCAGAAGGTACCGCATTAGTCGGTAAATTCGGTGGTGGCGATGCTGCTCAAATTGTCATGAAGCAAGGTGTAGACCTAGCTATATCTGACAGCCATAGTGACTTCTTTGCGAAGAATCAACTAGCTATCAGATTAACCATGAGAATGGGCTTTGTGGTCTATAAACCAACAGCTTTCTGTTCTATAACAAACTTCTAAGTTTGATTTAGACGATAGTTTAGATAAGGGCTTCTTCGGAAGCCCTTTTCTTTTAACAATATAGGAGAAAATAATACCAAATAATTTGGTTTAATAAGTTAGGATTAATCATTATGTATACAATTCCAGAAAAGAACATTTATAAGCTACCTGACGGAAAGCTATGGGAAGGTGACGCAAATGATGTGCCATATTCTCAAGCAGACCTAATTGCTAAAGCTGGTAAAGAATACCCTACTGAATGGCTCAAAGAGCAAGGTTGGGGTAAGAAAGCTAAAGCTGAGAAAAAAGCTCCAGCTAAAAAAGCTCCAGCTAAAAAAGCTCCAGCTGAAAAAGCAGTTAAAAAATCAGACGTAGAAGATAAAGCAGTTAAAAAAGACGTCGAAGACAAATAGGAGGTCTAAATGGCTTTCTCAACGGCAGCTGATGTCGAGTCATATACTCAAATAGATTTTGACTCTAGTATAGAGACACATTTAACGAACAATTTAATACCATTTGTTGATGCCGCTATTGAACAATATGTTGGATATACATTAGCACATGGCACTAAAACAGAAACCTTTACAGGGGACCAAACTAAAGAAATTTTCTTAAGACACTTACCAATTCATTCAATTACTTCTGTAGTAGAAGATGGTATTACTTTGACAGAAGGTAACGAGAGTGATTTTGTCTTTTACGATAGTGGCAGATTAAGAAGATTAGGTAAGAGATGGTCTTATGCTAAAGAACAGAACATTGTAGTAACTTATGTATCTGGATACACAGCATTTAATGGTGGAGTATCAACTGATTTACCAATACAAATAAAAATGGTTTCTTCAAGAGCTGCTGCAAGAATACTAGAAAACACTTTATCAGTATCATCACAACAAGAACCTGGAGAAATATCCGCACAAGGTTCTTCGACTGCTGGTAATTTTAATTTAGCAATGTCAGAAAGAATAGGGGATTATTCAGCAGATTATGGAGTAGGAACTGAAGCACTGTCTTTAGCACCTCTAACCAATGCAGATATGAATTTGCTAGCCCCCTATAGAAAGTCTTATTTTGTATAATGCCAAACAAGGTTACTCCTACCATAGAAGAAGCAAACCAACTCTTTAAAGATAAACCTCATTATAAATTAAAAGACTGGGCTAAGGAGTGGGGTGTCTCAATAGAAAGAGTAAGGCAAATCAAAGAACAAGCAGGTATAGTCCCTATGTCTGAAATAGATACACGTATTGTTAATACAATTGTTCAAAGAATAAAAAATGGTGAATCAACTTTGACCAATAGAGCTTTATATTCTGGACTACCTATTGGATATGACAGATTTAGAAGTTGGATGATAAAAGACCCAAGCATAAAAGAGGAATGTGACCTAGCTAGAGAAGAATACTTGTCATCTGACAAAACTGAAAAGAAATGTTATAAGTGTGAGTTAATATTAAATGTTAATAATTTTAACAAAAGTCAAAAATATAATGATGGATATAACAGATATTGTAAAGATTGTCAGTCAAAAGTTATTGATGAGAATGAAGATATTAAAAGAAAAACTTGTTTTATGTGTAAGAAATCACTCTCTACTAAAGGCTTTAATAAAAATAGAGCTATGAAAGATGGATATTCTTTGTTTTGCAAGAACTGTCAATCAAAAGAACGTAGAACCAAGAGAAGACTAAATAACATAATCTAATAATGTTGATGCTAGATTTATAGTATGGCAGGCTCATATCCCGAACGTTTATTAATACATAGAGTTACTATTCAAAGAACTACAGGTTCAAATATAGATACTCGTGGTTTAGATTCAGATATATGGACAGATTCAAGTACTAATATACCTTGTAGGTTAATGTTTCTTAGTGAAACAGAAAATAGAGATGGTAGGAATACAGTTATTGAAAATTGGACAGGTTACTTTACTGGTACTGTCGACTTAAAAGCTTCTGATAGACTTTATTGGAATTCAGAAAATAAATATTTTGAAATTACCAGTTTAAGAAAAAGTCACAACAGAGTAGGAAGATTATTTTCCGTAACAGCTGATTTAACTTATTTCGAGTAATGGCTAATCAAAGCACCAAAAAAATTGCTAATCAGTTTGGCGAAACTAGAGTAACCACTTCTAAAAAATACGTTTCAGAAGGTCGTAAAGATATTATTATATCTAGTAAGACTGAAGCTACAATGTTTAAAACTCTTAGATATTACAACTGGTCTAAATCCTTTGGAATGAAAACAGATTTTGCTAATAAATTATCTGATGGTAGTTATAGTGCTCTTCAAACTTTAAACACTATATCTGCATTTGTAACTTCTGATAGTCTAATGCGTTCTATTGCTGCTCGTTATGGTTGGGTTGTAGCTGGTAGAGCTTTTGGTAAAGTACAAGGTAAAATGTTACCGCAAGGTGGTGGTCCTTTTGGTAGGTTTATGCGTGTTAAGGGTGGTCAATTTTCAAGAAAAGTTTTAGGTAATTTTATGAATTATTTTACTTCTACTGAAATGAAGTTTGAAAATGTTGGAAAAACACAAAGGAGTATATTAAAAGAATTGCAGGGAGCAGATAGCACTGGTCCTACATGGGCAGGTATGGCACTCTCTGAAGCTATTACAGGAGCACCAGACCCTTTTGCTACACAAGCACATAAAGTAATGAGAGATGGGAGAATTGGTACTACTGATAAAGCAGCAGGATTTTCTGATGGTGAGTCAGGTAAGACAGAAGCTTATTTAAGTAAAAGAACTGATGTTTTACAGAAAATGTCTCAATCTGGTATGAGTGCTCCTGAGATGACATACTTAATAAAAGCTATGGAACAAGGTGGAGACCCTGATGATATTATGGCTAAATATCAAGATTTGAATAAAAATATTTTTAACTCTTTAAATAAACATGAAAAGTTTAGCAAAGATAGTTCGAGAGTTGTGAAGGGTAAACAGGACATATATAGTGTAACAGGAGAAATGGAAAAAGGAGCATATAATACTGAAGAACGTACAGAATATACTGAAGAGGGTTACGGAGCACACACAGCATTTGATGAAGATATTTCAGTTACTCAACAAGAAAAAGTTGCTTCAGTATTATCAGAAGCATTAGGAATTGATTTATACGAGGGTCCAATGCAAATATTTGAAAGTTTTTTTGGCGGGTCAAGTATACAAATGGGTCCAGATGCTTTGAAATATGGTAAAACAACTAAAACAACAAGGATGGAACAATTGTATGACCAAAAAGGTAAAAGAGCAGAAAAAATTGAAGTTGTTACTGGTGGTACTTTAAAAGATAAAACAGGTGAATACAGTCAAATTGATTCACAAATAGACCAAAATAATTATAGAACTGTACGTTCATCAAATAATATTAAAGAACATAATTACATAGCATCAAGACCACAAATAGTTAAAGGTTTAAGAATAATGGATGCTAAAAATATGCATAAGAAAAATCCTAAAGGTGGGTTTTTAGTTTATGGTATTGAGTTAGCATCTCATAAAAATATCAGAGATATACAGCAAATAGAATACGGTGGTCCTGCAACAGATAGAAGTAGAGGTTTACAAGCTAGAACTGATAGGTTTGTTTATCCTAGAAGTATGTTTGTTCATAAAGCAGCACAAGCAGCTGCAAATAAACTTGGTATAGAAGCAGACTTAAAATTTTCTAAGAGAAGAGGAGATGTTATGGGCACTCTCCGACAAAGAAGAACAAAAGCTATATCTAATTATCAAAAGGATAAAAACCAAAATAATGCTAAAAATGGTGGATACACAATGATGGTTGACAATAGAGTCAGAGAAATATTAAAAAGAGATTTAAAAGACGCTAGAAACCCAAGACTTAGTGATGGTAACAAAGTTCATTTTGGTGATATGAAAGTGTCAGATGATGTATTTCAAGCAGGTGCATATAACAGATTTATTAAGGGTCAAAACGCAATTGATGTAATGGATTCACAGGGTAATGTGGTGAGAAGAAAATTAGACCCATCAGATTATCCACCAGAATTTAAAAATGCTTTTGATAAATTAAGAGAAGATTTAAAAAATAATTTAAAACCTGTATCAGGAGATATGCCTTTATCAGATGAATATTATTTATCAAGAGCATTTACTAAGTCTGACGCAAGAAGAAGGCAAACTCAAATTTTAAGTGATGATTTAGGAACTAATGAATTTGGTAATAGAAGACAATTAGACCCGACTCAGTTAAGAAGACAGAATTTTAGGGTTAAGGGTGGTGTATGGAGACCTGAAGATATATTAGACCAAGCATTAGCTGAATCTCAACAAGAATTATTTCCTGAGTATATGAGGGCATTAAGTATTGGTCAAACAGAACTGGAAAAAAGGTTAGCAGTAGAAGTTGATGCTAAAAAACGTGCTCTCAAAAAAGAAAAACTTGGGGGTGAAGAACTTAGAAGACGCAAGATAGAAATAGAAGAAGAAATTGAAGATATGTATCAATCAGGATATGCAGTGGTACAAGAAAGAGCTTATGCCCAAGTACTGGGAAATTTAGGTCCAAATCATCCAGTCGTAAGAGAGAAATTAGACAGTATTAATAATCAAATAGAAAATGTTATTAGAGGTTCTGGTAATAGAAGTAGAAGCCTTATGCCTTTTGCTCCTGTAATTATGAAGTCTAAATATATTAAGTATCATAATGCTTTGATGGCTAGTAATCCAGGATTAGCTGATGAATTATTTTCTGAAATAACTAATAATGGAAAAATTAAAATAAGAGCTATTGAAAATCAAATAGGTTTCAAAATGGAGTTAGTTGGTAAATCTGCTTCTGGTAAGCCAATATATAGAAGAGTAAGTCTTGAAGCTACAACATTAGAACCTGTTTCAAGAGAAGATATATTAAATCCACCAGAAAAAATAGATAATTTTAGAGACATAAGAAACATAGAAATATCTGGCAATGCTGGTTTAAATGAAGTCAGAGGTGTTGGTGGTAATGTAAATAAAGGTAAAACAAACTTATTTGGTAATCCTACTTCACAAGATGCATTAAAAAATTTAGGAGGAGTACCAGGTGGATTAGCTAATTCAAAAACTGTTAAAGGAGTAATAGGAATAGGTGCTGGAAAAGGTAATGCTATGAAAAATTTAAGAGATGGTAATTTTTTATCAAATGCAGATGATATTACTAGTGCTTTTAATGCTGTACAAGAAGATGGAGAAGTTCTTAGGGCATACAAAGCTTTAAGAAGTTATGTTAATGTTCATGGTCCTGCACATAAACAGACTGGAAATATTGGTGGTGGAGGTGGAGCTGGTTTTCAATCTTTACATGATAAAAAAGGAAAGGGTTCTCCTGCTTTTAAAGGTGCAGTTAGAAACTTATCAGACCAAATATTTTCAAGTGACGATAAATTTCTTATGCTACATTTTATTTTGATATTTGAAAACAATGACCATGTTATAAAAGAAATTAATGACATATTTGACCCAAACTCAAGTTATGGAATGACAACTAGTGGACAAAGCACTGTAAGAGAAGGTAAATCTGTTGGAGATAGATATTTGACTGTAGGAAGAAATAGAGAAATAAATATAGCTCATATTAATCGTATGAGAGCTGAACTCAAAAATACAAGTCACAGTCTTTTTGGTAACGAAATGCATATGATACAAGTTATCAAAGATATGTTTTTTCTTTAAGGTATATTAAGATATAAATATGCCGAATACATTAGATACAGGTCAAAAAGCACCACCTGACGCAGAAATTATATTACGTAAATGGGCAATGGCTCAATCTGCTATTACTGATATTGTTGGTAATAATATAGCAACAAGACTACCTCGTGAAGCTAGTTTACCTTTTTTAACTCTTTATAGAGCTGGTGGTCAATTAGTAAATCCAATGTCAGAAGTTCATATGCAAGCAGCTTTAATGCCTATGGATTGCTTCGCTGGTAAATGGGGAGGCTCATCAAACACTGGTACTCCTGATTACGGCAAAGCATACGAGCTTGCAAATGCCGTGATTCAGTCAGCTTTCAACTATAGTAATGGGTATATAACATCTGATGATGATACTCCGTTAAGAGCGAAGATTTACGGGTTTCAAATAATGCAGATGCCTACCAGAGTAGAAGAAACTGCAACTGGACTAGGTAGGTACTCAATAGCATTGAGTATGATGTACAGAGCAGTATAGGAGATTTTATGTTTGGAAAAGAACACAAAGTTAAAGTAAAGATTCATCCTTTGTTCTCACAGAACAAAGCTAAAGATGTTGTGACTGGCATTATGTTCAGTCAAAACGAATGGGTAGAGATAGAGTCCAAAGACTGGGATAGATTAAAGGAAAAAAACTGGACACTTAAGGGTGACAGTTATCCTTTATTAATTATTGCAGACGAGGAAGTCGCTGAAGAAGAAGACAATGATGCTTCAGATGACTATGTGGGTAAAGATATTGAAGACTTTGCCTTAGATGGCAGTGTCTTGCAAGATACTGAAGTAGAAGAAGAGTAATTAGGAGATAATTATGCCAAGCACAAATGGTACAATATCCGAAGTTATTGTTGGTACTGGTGTACTTTATGTTGCAGCAATCGCTAATGATGGTAATGCATCAGGTGATTACGTAGCATTTCCAACAGATGACGGTGCATCCGCATGGTCTGACCCTGCGTCTAGCTGGGTTGACGTTGGATATTCTGAAGACGGTTGGACTCTTGAAATGGATAAAACATTTGAAGATATCATGGTCGCAGAAGAAATAGACCCAATTGCTACCTTCAAGACTGCTCAAGAAGTTAGATTAACTGGTGAACTTGCACAAGCTTCACAAGCTAACTTACAAGTAGCTCTTGGTGGTGGAACAATCACAACTGGTGATGGTTCAAACGGATACCAATCTGGTTATAACGCTGTTATGCCTCCAGCAACAGATGACTTTGATGAGAAATCATTATTGTTAATTGTTGATGGACCTGCTGGTGCAGATAGACATGTAGAAATTCCACGTGCAGTAAACGTGGGAGCTTTCTCAATGGCTCATCAAAAAGCACCTCAGAAGGTTGTTATTGCAACTGAGTTTAAAGTACTTAAACCAAAATCCGTAGCACAGTACACAGAATTATTCAGAATCATTGATAATACAAATGACTCTGACGTATTCGACATTAACTAAAGATAGTTAAAATTAAATAATAATGATAATGATTGGAGGTCGGCGTGGCTGACAAAAGATACAAAGACTTCGACGAAGCGTCGAAGGAAGAAGCAAAAGAACCTATTCAGGTTAAATTAAACGGTAATATATATACCTTTCCCCCAGCACTACCTGCTAGAACTGTTTTAGCACAAATGCGTTGGATGGACGAAACAGGAGCAATGCCTACAGCAGCTGTTCCAGAATGGCTTTCATCTATTGTAGGTGAAGAAGTTATGGAAGACATACTTGATGAAGGTGCTACATGGGAACAATTAGAAGAGTTACTTCAATACCTGTTAGCAGAATATCAAGTAGTTCAAGAAACCGATGCTGAAGTAGACGTTGAACCAGAAGAGGGTGACGAAGACAGCCCAAAATAACTTTCGAGTCCATGGAGATAATCTATCGGTGGGCTCAAGTTGAAGCAGATTTTCAAAGACACTATCTTGTAGAAGACCCAGGTATACTGACATGGAGAAGATTCATGTTGTTACTTGTTAATTTACCTGTAGATTCTTCATCTTTTTACGCACCATTTTTAAATGCTGCACAAGAAGGAACTAAATATAAATCAGAGTCAGGTCTTACACCACCTAAGGGATGGTACAAAGCAGAACTTGATAGAATCAAAGGACGTAATAGACCAAGGAAGCAATTATCAATTGACCAATTTGTAAAGGAGAGCAAAGGACAAGGTAAAAGTAGATAGGATATGGCTAAAGACGCATCGATAAAGGTGATGCTTGAATTTCAAGCAAACAACGCATCACTATCAAAAGCAACTAAAGGTATAGCTAATGAGCTTAGTACCCTTCAGCGTAAAACCGCAACAGTAGCGTCATCCATGACTTCTTTCGTACCAGCATTCGCTGCAGTTGGTGCAGCAGCCTTTTCAGCTTTTTCATTCGCAGGTAGAGCAGCAGTACAATTTCAAGACTCATTTGCAGGTGTTAGAAAAACATTAAATTTCTCAGGTACTGCAGCAAAAAATCAAGAAGAAAACTTTAGAGCTTTAGCTGATTCCTTAGTTGACATATCAAGAACAACACCTATGGCTGCAAATGAACTTGCAAGAATAGGTGAAATTGGTGGTCAGTTAGGTATATCAGCTGGTGCTATTACAAAATTTACAAAAACTATATCACAACTTACTGTAGCAACAACAATGTCAGCAGAGGAAGCTTCCTTTGCTTTGTCAAGACTTGCAGCTATCACTAGACTACCTGAAAGAAATTTAGGTAACTTAGCTTCTGTACTTGTTAGATTAGGTAACGAGTTTGCAGCTACTGAAGGTGAAATAGTGAATACTGCAATGAAGATTGCTTCAGCTTTAGAGCTACTTGAATCACCTACTTCAAATGCAGCAGCAGACTCATTAGCTTTAGCAGCAGCATTAAAACAAGTTGGTCAGCAAACACAAGCTGGTTCTACTGCGGTTGCTAGGTCATTAGACATTATGGCTACTGCTGTACTACAAGGTGGTAGGGAGCTTTCATTATTTGCAAAAGTAGCAGGAATGACATCAGACACGTTTAGGAACCTCGCGGAAGCATCTCCAGCACAAGCTTTCGTAGCTTTCTTAGAAGGATTACAAGCAGTTGGTAATGCTGGTGCAGATACAGTTCAATTATTAGAAGAATTAGGATTAGGTCAGCAAAGAACATTAAGAGCTTTACGTTCTATGGCTTTAGCTTCAGATGATGTTAAAGATGCTTTAAGTTCAGCTAACGAAGAGTTTGCTTTAAATAATGCTTTACAAACAGAAGCAGAAAAAAGATATGAAACAGTTGTTTCTCAATTAGGAATGCTGAGAAATAATATTACAGCTTTAGGTATAGAGACTGGTAATCAATTACTAGAACCACTTAATGAAGTTATTGATGGATTGACAACAATTGCTGGTGGTACAACATCTGATGAGTTAAAAAGAATAGTTGCAGGATTTGCACTTATGGCAACTACCTTAAATGGAGTAATGGTTGCCAGAAAAAAAATGTTACAACTTAATCAAGTTGCACAAGGTAGTGGACTTATGGGAACTGGTGTCGATGGAAGTATTAGTTTTCTTGGTGATGCTTTACCTGGTCCAAAAGAATTACTACATAGAAGAAGAGCTAGAAAAATTCAAGGTAGAGGTGGTTCAACATTTAATAGAAAAGATTTTCTTGCTCAACAAGCAGGAATGGGAAGACAAACTAGAGGTTTTGAAAACATATTAAAAAATGCAGACGTAATGGATGTTGATGTATTTGATGCTCAAGCTAATCAAGCTTTGTTGGATAAAACAGGTGGATTTACAGACCAAGCACCTGAAGATGTTAGATTTTTAGGAGCTGATGGTACAGAAAAATCATTAAGTGGTGCAGAGCAAAATAGATTGGGATTGTTGCAGGCTATGAATCAAGAAACTGTAAAACAATCTAGTGAATTAATTAAAATACAAGATTTAGAGTCTTCAATAGCAGAATTAAAACAAGAAGCACTAGGTTTTGCTGAAGAAGCAAATGTATTATCAAAAGATGAAGCTGCTACTAAGAAAAAAGACCCAGATAAAATTAAAAACATAAGTGATGGTATTAGTGACACACTAAAGGAATCAAGCAAAGTAGATTTTGGTGACGATGAGCAGAGCTTTAAAAGAATACAAAAATCTGCTGTGGACTACAATGTTGCATTACAAAGCCTTGCTGAAGCTGAAAATAGATTAATTACAGCTGAAACTGAGTTAAAAGGTGTAAAAGAAATAGGAACTGCTGACTATACCAAACAATCACAGGCTGTACAAAATGCCAAAAATGATGTTGATGAGTTTACAAATTCAGTTGAAAAAACAGGTGAAACATTAAAAGATAATATTAAGGAAATAGATGGAAATGGTGTTGAAATAGATGCTTTAGCAAAAGATTTAAACGGTTTAGTCGATGAATATGAGGGTGTTGAAAATGCATCAAGTAAAGTAACAGCACAACAAAGAGCTGATGCTGAAAAAGCTCAAGCTTCTCTTACTGAAACAACTGCAAAAATTAATGAACAAGAACGAGAATTAAGAGAACTTCAAGCAACTTCAGCACAGGGTGGCTTCGTAACACAAAGTGTTGGTGCAAGTTCTGGAATATTGGGACCAGACCCTGCAAAAACAGATACTGCATTTAGAAGCGTAGGAAATAGCATAAAAGTCCTTGGTGGAAATATGACTGTATTTGGTAATGAAACCCAAAAAACAGCAGGAGTATTTAAATCTTTCTTAAGAACATTATTTATGAGTAGGAAACAACTTTTAGCTAACAGTCAAGCTGTTGTAGCATCTGCTAATTCAACAACTGCTATGAAAGTTGCTACTCAAGGTTTAACAAATGCCATGATTGGTCTAAAAGCAGCAACAGTATCCTTGCTTGCTTCTCTTGGAGCAATGGTTGCATTTGGTGCAATTATGGGTTATCTAATGAAGTTGTGGGAAAATGCCAAAAAAACATCTGCAGCTATTAGAGAAATTGGTGATGAGATTAAAGGTGTTATAGACCTACAAGATGAATTAGTATTTAGCAATCTGCAAAGAGGTTTAATAGAAGATGCTTTAGCAAATGAAATGAAAAAGAGAAGTCCAGACCAAACATTAATTAAAACATTTCAACAACAATTATCTGATATGGATGAAGGTATTAATCAAGCTAAATTTAATATAGAAGAAAATATGGCAGAAATTGGTAAAGCCTTATTACTTGAAACAACAGAAGATGGTGTAAACGTTGAAGCAAGATTAGAAGGTATAAATAGAGCATTAGGTGATACATTTGATTTGAATGAATTCTTTGTCGAAGTAGGAAAACAGATAACTGATTTTGAATATGCAACTACTAGAACATTATTAAGAACATTACAAAATTTAGAAGAAACCCAAGATGAAATAGATAGTTTAAGAGCTGGTGGAGCTACAGCTGCAACTAGCCCAAGGTTAAAAGAATTAGAACAAGAGATTGCAGTATTTGATGTACTTAGAGAAATACAAAGACAAACAGGAGATGAATTTGAAGATTTCTTAAAAGGTACTGGAGATGTATTCGGTAAGAACTTTCAGGATACTTTCTCAGGTTCAATACTAGGTGGTGAGGGTGCATTATCTGACAATATTTCTGGTAGTTTAACTGAGAGATTTGGGTTAAGTTTTAAAGAATTGGAAGATGGAAGTGTTGGAGTATTTCAAGCAATAGAAGAAGGCTACACAGATATGTATGGAAATATTGCAAGTGTAGCACAGGAACCAATAGCTGTACTAGCGGCTGATACTTTCCTAGATGCAGATAAAAACCCAGTAGATATGGATAAAGTGTTAAATGACTTATCTGCATACATAATTCTTGCAGAAACTCTAAGGTCTCAAGCAACTGGTAAAAAAGCTGCAAGCTTGGCTTCACAAAATTCTACTTTTATACAAATGCAAAATGAAGGCTTAATTAAACAAATGCAATTCTTAAAAGCTAATGGTGTAATTATGCAAGATGTTGACCCTCATAAAAATAGGGCAAGAGCTATTCAAATGGTGAGTAATGCTACTAGAGTTTATCAAAATCAACAAATACAGAAAGCTCAACAAAGTGCTAATTCATTAGGAATACTTGAGTTCCAAATGAGCAAATTTGAAAAAGCTCTTAATGAAAGTCTTCAAAGGTCAGCAGGTACTTTAGCAAGTGTATTTTCAGAAATACCTATAACAGTTAGAAAAGGTGTTGATGAAATGTTAAACGAAATGGTTATAAAAGAAGCTAGACTTAAAAACTTCCAAAATGATATAAAAAGACTTTCAAGTATTGCTCCTATGTTAGCTAAAAACTTAGCTGACCAAGGATTAGCTGCTAGACAAATGTTAACTGACTTATTATCAGACCCAGTTGCAGCATTCTCAATGGAAGCCTCAATGAATAGAATTGCACCTTTCCAAGCTGAAAAATTAGGTTTAAGTGAAGAAGAAATCGAGAGAATGCAAGATGCTGGTCTTAGATTAGGTGACTCAGCTTCTGAAGGTATTATTGTAGGTATTCAAAATAGACAAGCTGAATTAGAAAAAGTATTAATTAGTTCAGTTAAAGGTGCAATTGACGCAACAGCATATTACATAAAAGAAGGTTCTCCATCTAAATTAACTATGGAAAAGCTTGGTGAACCTATTGGTCAAGGTATTGCATTAGGTATTTCAAATGAAGAAGACGGAATTGCAGGAGAACTTGTTCGTGTTGTAGAGAATGCAATCGAAGAAACAGAATTACTTTTAATGGAAACAAGTGAAGGTATTTCTGAACTTACAAGAGCACTTACAACCATGTTTGCAGTTACAGCTGGTAAAAGAGCATTAACTGCTGCTAATTATACTGTTCAAAAATCTGAACAAGCTCTTATGGCTACTAGAAGAAAGAATGCAACCTTACAGGAAAGAATCACAAAGAATCAAATAGCTCTTCAAAAAGCAGAACTTGAAGGTAGAAAAAATAATATAACTATGTCTGAAGAAATGAACATTCTTCAACAAAAAGTTGCAATAGATGAAATGAAGAGAACTATGAGTGGTAAGAAAACTGCTTCTGAAAGAAAAGCTATTGCAAATGCTGAGAAAGAATTGGAAGAGTTAAGACTTGCTGCAGAGGCAGGAATTGTAGATACTTTAGATGTAGAAGTTGCTGAAGAAAAACTTGCTGACTTAAAAGGTACTAACAAATCTATTGAGGAGCAACGTATTGAAATATTACAACTTGCTGAAGCTGAAAAGAAATTACAAGAAACAGAAAAAGAAGCTAGAGAGGTTGACGAACAACTTATTTCTTTAAGAGAAGAAAATATTAAGTTACTTGATGAAGCT
>Ga0209308_10000658_pt1 | contig 34181 bp, 29 predicted proteins | sample COGITO_mtgs_1204_3_FD_184806 | JGI IMG/M metagenome (GOLD analysis project Ga0209308, IMG submission 184806) | Pelagic marine microbial communities from North Sea - COGITO_mtgs_120405 (SPAdes) (version 2) | ecosystem: Environmental > Aquatic > Marine > Epipelagic ... | reverse complement strand
TGCGATGAAGCAGCCAACGATCGCCGCTGATGCCATGACTCGGGAAGAATAGGAGTGTTTCGACATATGAAGTATAAGACGATTGACCGCATCATTTGTTTAATGGAGCCTCAATTTCTCTCTGCAATTTGCGTTGTAATACACGGACTTCAATGGCTTGAATGCATATAACTCAACACAAGGCCGTTATCAATTAGGCCATTCATTCTGCACAAGGACTCCCCGAGAAGTTTCCACCCATTCGGAGCCAACCCATTCGGCTTGAGCGACCATTAGGGCTCTCCGACCGGCCAATTCTGCCTTTGCATCATCTGCATCATACAGCAAAGTGACATCTGTTTTGCGGTGTCGAATTCGCATCCAATGCGCTGGCTGAAGGGCAATCCAAGCAGTTGACGTGTTCCAGATTGTAGGCCAATCTTGGAGGTGACACCACCAACCCACACAGCAGTTGATCCCATGACTTTTGGGTAAAACTGGATGAGATAGATCCTGAAAATGCTGAAAAAACCACCCTTTCATCCAAATGTGATGCGCATCTACTTGCCACTTGCGTTCCGCAAGCCACGGCTGAACCTCTTCTCGCTGAGTCAACTCGATTTGCCGTTGAAAAACGGTCAATTTTTGGTCAAGGGAATCCTTGGGGTCCAGGCCAATCCAGCTCGTCCACTGGGACGAACGGCGAGCACTCAGATAAAACTTACAGGCCAATTCAAAGTGAGTCCACTCTCCATTGCGCTCAGCGAGAAGGTCGATTTCACCCGCGGTTTGCTTACCCAATTGCACCACTTCGTTTTGCGCATGCACGGTCCATTCTGGATGTTCGTGAAACCACCACTGGATCAACCGTTCGAAGCGATGTCCGAGGCGCATGGCTTTCGACCCGAGAACCTCGGCTTCAGCCCGTGGTGTTCGCTCGGCGTCATGGATCCACTGATCGAGGTCAAGCCGAGCGGCTTCAAAGAACCCTGGGGTCAAATGACGTTCAATTCCTGGAGCTTGACATCCCATTAACGCGGGGCTTCCGACCGCCCAAACCAGCTCTTTTTCCAGCGGAGAAGTGCACGCCTCCAATAAATGAGGGAGGGTAGGAGGCCAAGCGGGGTTTTTTTCCATGGGTGGAAGGCTATCTTCGCGCTCAAATTAAGTGAATAGATGCGAACGATAGCGCACATTCCCCACCCCTTGATGCGGATTACCATCAACCATTGGAATGAAAAGTTCCAATTGCGGTATGAGCTGGACCGATTTGAGCAGACGTATAAATTTGATGACAGCGAATTCACCTTGTCCGATCTAGAGCGCGCAGGTAATGCTATGGCGGATCAGGTGCTGCGGATTTTTGTCGAGATGCGCAGCACATATCAGCAGAACACTTCACCGAACCAAACAACGTAACACCCTGGAAGATGAATAAGCAATTGACAATGGTATTGATGGTTTTTTTGGCTGGCTGGTTGGCCGTGCTAACCTTCATGACCCTGGACACCGAAAATGCAGAACTTTCACCAGCACTCGAAAGAGGTAAGGCCGCCACGATAGCCTTTGTCCATGGCGACTCCATTCAGGTTGGCTACGCCTTCATTCAAGATCAAGAGCAGACGCTGTTCAAGGCAGTTCAGCAATCACAGTTCGCCCTGGAACGCGCCGCCGTGCCGTTGCAAGACGAAGCACAAGAATTGATTGCCTATGCCAATGGCCCTGATGTGACCAGGGATGAAATCCAGATTGCCCAAAACCGCTTGTATGAAATCGAGGCCCAATTGGCTGAAATTCAGAATCAATCCCAGAGCCAATTGATGCAAATGGAGAATCAACTTCAATCCGCAGTGGCACAAAAACTTGCTTCAGAGGTAGCCGTTTTTGCAGAAGAGAATGGCTTGGAAGTTGTCCTGAATTGGGGGTTGTCGGGAGAGGGTGTCTTGTATGGCTCCCCATCCTATGACGTGACAGTGGAGCTGTTGGCATTTTTGAACGCGCGGCACATGGAAGCTGCGCCGGCATCAGAAGAAGCGACCGAATGAGCACGACGGCGGCAACCAAGAAGCTCACCCACATTGTGGAATACGTGCTGTATGTGTGGCAGATGGAAGATGTCGTGCGTGCCACGCAGTTTTCGGCTGAGACAATTCGCGCGATGTTCCAAGGTCAGGAAACCCCTGACTTGGACTGGTTGCTGGCATTGTCAGAAAAGATGAAGGTGGAGCACCTCGAAGAAAAAGGTCATGTGTCGGATGTACTCGAGGTTCAAACGGAATTGGCCTTGCTGCATGACTTGCTCACGGGGCCCATGGAAGATGAGGTGTATGTTAGTTCGTTTGAAACAGCCCAACCCGTTTTGCGGGAGTTTGAAGAGAACAAGATGTCGACGGGACTGCGACACCCCACGGAAACAATGCTCACTGCACTTTACGGCTGGTTGGTGCTCAAAATGAAGAAGGAAGAAGTCTCACTGGAGACCCAAGCAGCGCTCCAGCCTATTCGAGAAATGGCGAATTCTTTGGCCCGCGGCCATGTAAAGGTTTACCAAGGAAAATAATGCGGTGAAAGCCCGTTATCGGTTCTGCAATCTTCGCACATGGCGCACACGGCTGCTCATCATGCGAAGTACATTTGATTCGTTTCGCAACCGATCAATAATCGTCGTAGAGAGCGTATGCGTGTTCATTTGAATCGTGCCTTGCGGCCATTGCTCGATGTTCGAGTCCCCGATCACCAGGCAACGAAAGAACTCATGCCTTTCAGCTGCTTCCTTTCCAAAGGACTTCAAAGATTTGAGCGCAGCACATGCTTCATCCACAACCAACAAACAGGTTTGGTGTTGTGCGATGGATTGCATGAAGTTGGAATTACTTAAGTCGGAAGCATCAATCAGACGGGGCTCTGAAAAATCTTGGATGCGCTCCATGAGACTTTGAGCTTCAGATGCATTCGCATAAGCGATATAAATGAGAGGTGTTGAATTAAAAGGAGTCATTCGTACATGTCATGATGCCTTCTGGAATACGTAAAATGGCTATAAAGGTTGCAGATTCTCACATTACGCGTGTTCAAAACATCTGAAGCTTGCAGTCAGGGAACGCGGGATTCCCGCGAAATTGAGCCTTTCAACGTGATGAGTTCTGCACCCAAACCATACGAAACACACCCTGAAGTTTTCCGGCTGGATTCTTCACCGAGGCGTAAGCTCTTTCAAGAACGAAAGCAGTCAACGTTGAATGCCCATGTTGTGGATTCTTTGGAAGATCAAGTGGCTGAATTGCTGATCATACGGCAGCCTAAGTTGAAAGCGCAGCCTGAAAAATTAGCATCGGAAATCCGCCGGGAAATCGGTCCGGACGGATGGGACGCTTATGGCGTGTGGGCCTGGTTCCCTTGGCGGGCAACGTGGGTGCGGTTGTTGCCAGAATCGGCATTCATTGAAGTGCGTACCAACCGAAATCGCAACAAGATCAATCAGGAAGAGCAAGACGAATTAGGGGGGAAAACGGTTGGGATTGTCGGGCTTTCCGTTGGAAGTTCACTGGCTGTGACATTGGCAATGGAGCGAATTTGCGGGCGTCTGAAACTTGCAGATTTTGACACCTTAGAATTGTCCAATTTGAATCGGATTCAAACAGGTGTCCATCATTTAGGTATTCCAAAAACAGTCGCTGTAGCGAGGGCCATTGCAGAGGTTGATCCTTTTTTTGAGGTCGAATTGGTTTCTGAGGGGTTTACCTCTGACAACGCGAAGGAATTTTTTGAAGGTGTGGATTGCGTTGTCGACGCCTGCGATCAAGTTCAAGCAAAAGCAAACTTGCGCTGGCACGCACGAGAAGCGGGGATTCCTCTCATCATGGAGACTTCCGACCGTGGGATGCTCGATATCGAGCGTTATGACCAGTCGGGTCAGGCCTTTCTGCATGGCCGGATTTCGGATGATTTGCTGCAAGAAATGCGCAGCGCAGCAGAATGGACGCCGGCTTATTTCGACGCCTTCATAGATGTTGCAGAAGCATCTGCACGGGGCGTTGAGAGTTTGCAGCAGGTGGGTGAGACCCTCGTGGGCTGGCCGCAATTGTATTCAGATGTTGCAGGAGGTGGGGCGCATGCGGCCCAAGTGATTCGTAAAATTTTTCTCGGCGACTCCGTTTCGGATGCTCGCCATTATTTGGAATGGAATGAGCAGCTCATTGAATCCGTCAATTGACCGTACCCGCCGAGCAGAACGCATATCAGAGGCGGAGGTTCGTGTGTTTCGTGCGGATCGGCATCCTGACATGTGCCATGAGCTGGTGGATGGTCATCAAGCCGTATTGCAAGCGTATGGGATCAAGCAGTTGACCACCTTCAACCGCGATTGGATTGGAAACCCTCAGATTATTGTGATCGCTGCTGTAGGGCTGGGCTCAGGCATTGACGGACGAGGAGAACGCGTGTTGGGTGGCGCCCGGATGCACGGTGCCAAAACTGTGAGTGAACTTCCGCTGATGAAGGCCATTGGAAGCCAAGATCCCCGCTTGTCAGAGCACATGGCGCCGTACGTGGAAGAAGGTGCATTTGAACTGGGAGGCATGTGGAATAGCATCGAGTTGGCTGGTATGGGGGTGGAGGCGACGTTTCTGATACAAGCGGCCATGGCCACCTTGACCATGATAGGAGGTCGGCATTTGTTTGCGCTTACTTCGCCGGTCACCCGACGCATGCAGCGACCGTTGGCATTTTATACCGAGGAGGGCATTGGAGAAGATGGTTTTTTCACCTACCCAACGCCCAAGCTTCGCGCTACCATTGCCCGATACACCTTTCCCGATCAACTTGATGCGGTCGAAGACCGTGTGAGAGAATTGTTGGAGGGGATTTGGCAAGATCCGGAGGGGATGTCTCATTCTGTTCATGGCCCGAAGGGCGAATTGAAACTTAAGTTTAGGCTAGACGTGTGATGGGGTGTTCCATTCGAATACGCGGACTCCGCACCGCTTGGATCGGGGTGTTTTTAGCGATGATTTCCACGGTTGGAGCTCAAGAATTCATTGGAACCCGCGTTGAATCTTTGGATCAATCTCTGACGCCTGCATTAATGGGTGTAGAAGCCGTGGCGCTTTCAGAAAATTGGAGTGCCCATACTGACCGTGTTCCCAATTTGGGGTTAAGCGATGATGTCCAATGGATTCGGGTGATTTTGGATTCCAAGACAGAAAATGGAATGCTCCTCGAAATCCAGAATGCAGGGATTGATGAGTTGACTGGGTATATGATTTGCGACGGTAAAGTCACGGCCTCGTTCGAGCGAGGCGTGATCGCTTCATCCCATGTGGAGTCCACCATGGGAACCTATCCGACCTTTCCAATTCCCTTGACGGAATGCGATGAACTGACGGTGCTCTTTCGATTGAAGTCGTCAAAACCTCTCCTGCTGCCCATGCGCATTGCGGGTCCGCGAGAGATCATTGGGGATTCGCATCAACGGGACGTTCTCTTTGCAGCCTATTTTGGTGTGATTCTCGTCATGCTGTTGTACAATCTGTTTTTGTTCTTCAGCGTTGGTGACCGCAGTTACCTCGAATATTCGCTCTTCATTCTCATGATCGGTGGGACGCAGCTGGTATTGAACGGCTATACTTCTTACTTACAAATCCAATCGTTGCCCTGGTTAAACCTCCGAATAACTCACTTCTTTGGGGTGTTCAGTGGCCTGACAACCATTGTCTTTGTGCAGAATTTTTTGCGGCTAAGTCGGTACGTGCCTTGGCTGCATAAACTCCTCAATTTCTACTTTGTCATTTACCTCATTGCATTTGTTCTGGCAATTTTTGGTCAGCTCATCTGGAGTTACAATGTGATTAACTTCTGCGCTGCAGCGATTTTCTTTTGCATCCCCGGATCCATCATAACGATGCGCAAGGGATACGCTCCGGCTAAATATTTTCTCCTGGCGTTTACCATTTTCATCATCGCCGTGCTGGTGTTTGTTTTGAAGGATTCCGGTATCATCCCTTACAACGCATGGACGTTTTTTGCTCTCCCGTTGGGCAGCGCCATTGAAATGGTCGTTTTGAGTCTTGCCTTGGCCAGCCGAATCAATCAATTGAAGAAGGAAAGCGCAATTGCGAGGGAAGAACAGATGCGCTCCTTGCAGCTGAATGAGCGCTTGGTGCGCGAACAAAATAACGTATTGGAAGATCGCGTGAAAAGCCGAACAGCGGATTTGGAGGAAATGAATTCCACCATGCGCGCGACGTTAGAAGAGTTGCAGTCGGCTCAGCAGCAATTGGTTCAAAGCGAAAAATTAGCATCCATCGGTCAGCTCACTGCGGGCATCGCCCATGAACTAAATAACCCCATTAATTTTGTGTCATCCAGCGCTCAATCGTTGCGGCGAGATTTCGAAGATCTAAATGAGGTGGTAGACGCGGTGAAAACGCTCGACCCAGCAATGGAGGACATTGGGTCGAAAGTCGAGGCCTTAAAGTCCAAGCTTGCCAAACTGGATATTGATTTTACCCAGCGCGAGATTGACGAACTGCTCAAAGGAATCGAAGACGGAACCATGCGGACGAGTGAAATTGTGAGGGGGCTGAGGATCTTCAGTCGCATGGACGGGGATAATTTTATTCAGGCCCAGGTGAATGAACTGATCGAATCCACGCTGATCGTATTGCGCAGCAATTTGAAAGATGTGGCCACCGTGCGATACACGTTGGCGGATAACTTGCCCTTGGTCACGTGCCAGCCTGGCCGATTGAATCAGGTGTTCATGAACATCATCACCAACGCAGCCCAATCCATGGAGGGGCTAGAGCGCGAGTTCGAAGATAACGAGGTCTATATCCAAACAGCCTTAACGGAGAGCATTGGTCAGTCGTGGATTGAGGTGCGAATTAAGGACAGCGGCGTCGGAATGCCAGAAGGGGTCAAGTCCCAAATTTTTGATCCATTCTTTACAACAAAACCGGTGGGCGAGGGGACAGGTCTTGGGCTGAGTATTGTGATGGGCATTCTTCGGGATCACAATGCAGAAGTTGAAGTCGAGTCCGAGGAGGGCTTAGGTTCTGAATTTATAATCCGATTTCCATTATGATCAATGTGCTTTACCTCGATGACGAGGCCCACAACTTGACCGCATTTCGCGCAGCGTTTCGCCGTGATTTTCAGGTGCATGTAACCACTGAACCGACGGAGGCAGTGCGGATTTTGCGCGAGCAGCCTATTGAGGTGATTATTTCAGATCAAAAAATGCCCAAGTTGAGCGGTGTAGAATTTTTTGAGCTGATCATGCCAGACTACCCGAATCCGGTGCGCATGTTACTCACGGGACACGCGGACATCGATGCTGTGATTGATGCGATCAACAAGGGACAGATCTATAAGTACATTTCCAAGCCATGGAACGAATCAGAGCTCAAGGCTTTGGTTCAAGAGGCTTCTGATTTATTCCACCATCGGCAGGGTATGGCGAGCGAAGGTGCAAAGCTCATGCAGCGCATGAACGAGGCCCGTCTGCACTCCACCCGCATCCAGCGCCTTACCGAAGGTCAGGTTGAATTAAATGCTGAAAAAACGGAGGATATCGCTCGCTTAGCGCGCGAAATCACCCAGCTGTTGGATTCGAATTAATGGATGTACTTGAAGTCCTCTCCGGGTTGAATCTTCTTTAACGTGGCGAGGATTAATCGAATGCAATTTTCGACATCATTTCGGTGGACCATCTCCACGGTCGTGTGCATGTAGCGCAATGGAAGACTGATGAGGGCACTGGCAACTCCTTTATTGGAGTAAGCGAATGCGTCGGTGTCGGTTCCTGTGAAACGGCTCGCTGCCATGCGTTGGAGCGGAATCTTTTCGGCGTCAGCCGTGTCGATGATCCGCTGGAGCAAGTTGTTTTGAACCGCAGGTCCGTAGGTGACTCCAGGCCCCTTGCCAGCTGCAACATCGCCGTTTTCGATTTTATTCATCATCGGCGTTTGCGTGCAGTGGGTGACGTCGGTGACAATGGCAACATCCGGCGAGATGCGTTCGGCAATCATTTGGGCCCCGCGCAGTCCGATTTCTTCCTGAACGGAATTGGTGATGTAGAGGCCAAACGGCAATTTGGTTTTGCTCTCGTGAAGCAGGCGAGCAACCTCTGCAATCATGAATCCACCGGCTCGATTGTCCAGTGCTCTTGCTACGAACCAATCTTTATTTAACACCATGAAGGTGTCTTCGTAGGTCACAACACAACCGACGTGGATGCCCATTTTTTCGACTTCCGCTTTGTCCTTTGCACCGACGTCGAGAAAAATATTTTTCATGGACGGTGCCTCCTCTTTTCCAGCGGTTCGCGTGTGAATGGCCGGCCAACCAAAGACACCTTTGACAATGCCTTTCGGGGTATGAATGTCGACGCGTTTAGAAGGTGCAATCTGATGGTCGCTTCCGCCATTGCGCTTCAGGTAGATGTAGCCATCGGACGTAATGTAATGAACGAAATAGCTGATTTCATCAGCATGCGCTTCGATTACGACTTTATAAGGCGCGTCAGGATTGATGACGCCGACGACCGTCCCATAGGTGTCTACAAAGTGCTCGTCGATGTAGGGTCGGATGTAATCCAACCAAAGCTGTTGTCCACTGCTTTCAAATCCGGTTGGACTTGCGTTATTGAGGTACGCTTCGAGGAATGCCTCCGAAGCCTTGGTCATAATCTTCTTTTTTGCCATGCCTCAAAATTACCCTGTCCACGTCGAAATAACGGTTTGGGAAGTAGAGGATTTCAACAAAGATTTAACGCATCTCGGTTCGCGTTAGAGCGCATAGGCATTCTTCTCAATTAAATGCTGGGCGATCAATTGCCTCGCAGCTTTTGTGTTGAAGTCTTCGGTTTTACAGAAGCGTTTCATGCCCATGACCATCATCTTGAGTTCGTCCCCTTCCGCAAACGAGAGCAGTGCCTCTTTTCCAGCGCTGTGAATCCACTCGCTTGCCTCGTACGTGTACACTTGCATGATGGCCATTTGAATGCTCAGTTCATCTGTGTTGCCAGCCTGTTGGGCTAATTTTTGCACGCGAAGCACGGTAGATTCAATGGTGTAGAGCCAGATGGCCATGTCGGCGATGTTCATGAGGATTTCCTGTTCCTTGCCGAGGCTCATCATGAGCTTCTGAGCGGCAGAACCCGCCACCATGAGAATGGCCTTTTTCATATTGGCCACATAACTTAACTGACGTTCGAATGGATCGGAGGAAGGAGAGGTGAAGTCCGGAACACCGGTCAGCTCGTTGGCGACTGCCATAGCGGGCGTCATTAAGTCCATTTCCCCTTTCATGGCCTTTTTCAAAATCATATCCACCGTGAGCATGCGGTTGATTTCGTTGGTCCCCTCAAAAATGCGGTTAATGCGCGCGTCTCGATAAGCCAATTCAGCGCGGGTTTCCGCACTGTATCCCATACCGCCATGAATCTGAACAGCTTCATCGACGACAAAATCAAGCACTTCAGAACCGAGGACTTTCATCATCGCGCATTCAGGAGCGAAATCAGCGATGCCCTTGAGGGTTGCTTCTCCGTGCTCCATGCCGTCACTTTTTAAGGCCGCGATGGCATCATCAATGTTCTGTGTTGCTCGGTAGAGTGCCGACTCCAACGTGTACAATCGAATGGCTCCTTCGGCAAGTTTGTAGCGAATCGCCCCGTATTTCGAAATGGGTCGCCCGAATTGCTCACGCTCATTGGCAAAATGAATTGATTCCGTGCTGGCATCCTTCGCTGCGCCGAGCACTGCACCGCCGAGTTTAATGCGACCAATGTTGAGGATATTGACGGCGATCTTGAATCCTTGTTCTCGCTTGTAGAGCAAATTTTCAGCTGGAACGTGAACGTCATTGAAGAAGATTTGGCGGGTGGACGAGCCTTTGATTCCCATTTTCTTTTCTTCGGGATTCTTCGTGATTCCTTCCGCATGTCCGTCAACAATGAACGCCGTTAAATCTTCATCGTCGTCGATTTTGGCAAATACGATCATGACATCGGCAAAACCGCCATTGGTAATCCACATCTTTTGGCCATTGATGACGTAATGTTTGCCATCGTCAGTTAGGTGCGCTTTCGTTTTCCCACTGTTAGCGTCTGATCCGGCGCTCGGCTCTGTCAAGCAATAGCAACCTTTTAGTTTACCTGAAGCCAATCCAGGAATCCATTTCTGCTTCTGCTCTTCGTTTCCGTAGTATAAGATGGGGAGCGTCCCAATTCCGGTATGCGCACTGAAGCTGACGCTGAAGGAATGTGCACCTCCGATGGCTTCGGTAATTAGCATGGTTGTTTTGAAATCCAAGCCCAACCCGCCATAGGCCTCTGGGACGGAACTGCCTACCAATCCCAATTCACCGGCTTCTTCCATAAGGCTCGGTACCAATCCTTCTTGTTGGTTTTCAATTTGCTCGAGTTGAGGAATGATCCGTTGCGCCACAAAATCGAGCGTCATTTGTTTCATCATCAACTGTTCTTCCGTCCACTCTTCGGGGATAAAGATGTCGCTGGCTTCGGTTGGTCGAATTAGAAATTCCCCACCGCGGATCGCATCATTTTGGTCTGACATTACTTCACTGGTTTAGGCGTTCAACATTTCGAATACGCCGGCGGCTCCTTGGCCTGTTCCGACGCACATGGTGACCATGCCGTACTTGGCTTGGCGCAACTTCAATTCATTCAAGAGCTGCACGGTGAGCTTGCCTCCTGTACAACCCAAAGGATGGCCCAGGGCAATTGCTCCACCATTGGGATTCACGATATCGGGGTCCAGCCCCAATTCATTCATTACGGCGACGGATTGAGAGGCGAATGCCTCATTGAGTTCGATGGCGCCCATATCGCTGACACGGAGGCCAGCTTTTTTGAGCGCTTCAGGTACGGCGTGAATGGGCCCCACCCCCATGATGCGCGGTTCCAGACCACTCACATGAAAGCTGGCCAATCGAGCAATGGGCTCAACGTTGAGTTCCTTTAGCATGCGCTCGGAGACAACGAGAACAAATGCTGCCCCATCAGAGGTTTGAGAACTGTTGCCCGCCGTGACCGTTCCTCCTTGTGCAAATACGGGTCTGAGCCGGGCTAGCCCCTCGGGTGTGGTATCCCGGCGAACCCCCTCATCGGTATCCACAAGGTGCTGACGTTCTTGACGTTTCTCATTTTCGTCGAGGTACACTTCATTGACGGTGATGGGAGCGATGCCTGGTGCAAACCGTCCACCGTCTATCGCCGCTGCTGCTTTTTGATGGCTGTGGAAGGCGAATGCATCTTGGGCGTCTCGCGACACCTTGAAATCTTTGGCGACTGCCTCGGCCGTGAGTCCCATGCCCCAATACCAATTGGGATTGGATTTAGCAATTCGAGCGTTGGGCACGATGCGCCATCCTCCAAATGGGATAGGAGACATGGTCTCAATCCCACCTGCCAAAATGCAGTCGGCCATCCCGGCATGAATTTTTGCGGAGGCAATGGCGATGGTTTCTAGTCCAGATGCGCAGTAGCGATTAACGGTCATGCCGGGAACCTTGTCGGTGTCCAACCCCATGAGGCTGACCATGCGACCGATGTTCAGTCCTTGCTCGGCTTCGGGGGTTGCGTTTCCGACGATCACATCGTCGATGCGTTCTTTGTCAAGTTGTGGGAAATCCGACAAGAGCCGACGGATGACTTGCTCTCCGAGATCGTCTGGCCGGACGAACCGGAATGCTCCTTTGCCCGATTTACCAACCGGTGAGCGGTACCCTCCTATGATGTATGCATTCATGGCGTTAGTTTCTTAAGATTTTCCCCTTCTGAATCAGGCTTTGCATGCGTTCGAGCGTTTTACGTTGCATGCAAAGGGAGACAAATGCTTCTCGTTCCAAGTCGAGCAAGTACTGTTCGGAAACGTCTGTTCGGCTGCTCAGATCGCCGCCGCACATAACAAATCCGAGTTTTTCGCTAATGAGTTGATCGTGCTCTGATATGTAGTTTCCGCTCTTCATGCTGTGCGCACCCACGTAAACGATGCCCAGACCTTCTTGCCCTGCAACCGTGATGTCTTTGCGCTGCACGGGTTGGGTGTACCCTGCTTCTGCCAATTCAACCGCCGCGCGTTTGGCCCGCGCGATTTGATCTCGACGGTTTACCACCACCTCGTCGATTCCTTCCCGCAGGTAGCCATATTCAAACGCTTCGTTCGCCGAGGTGGCCACTTTGGCTTGTCCAATGGTCAAGAATCGGTCGCGGAGACGGTTGATGCGCATGTCGCCGTCGTGCAGTTCATCGTTCAAACGGAGGACGAATTCCTTGGTTCCCCCACCAGCCGGGATGACGCCAATTCCAAATTCAACGAGTCCCATGTACGTCTCGGCATGGGCAATGACCTTATCCGCATGCAGACACAATTCACAACCTCCTCCTAAGGCCAGCTGATGCGGTGCAGCTACCACTGGAATTCCAGAATACCGCATGCGCATCATGGTGGTTTGGAAGACGCGCACTGCGTGGTCCAGTTCCTCCCATTCTTGTTCGACAGCCAACATAAAGATCATGCCCACATTGGCACCAGCGCTGAACTGTGCGCCTTCATTTGAAACGACAATGCCTCTCCAATCGGAAGAGCTTTCTGCCAAATCAACGGCTTTGTTCAGCCCCTCAATAACTTCTGAACCAATGGAATTCATCTTGGTGTGAAAGGCTACATTGAGTATGCCGTCTCCCAGGTCCTGGAGGGTGACCCCTGAATTGGACCAAACCGTTGCAGATTCAGGAAGCCATGCCAGTGTAATGCGTGAATCTTGCCCTGGCAAAGCCTCGAATGATTCGGTGGTCGGATTCCAGCATTCGCGAACACCGTTGCTGTTGCGGTAGAACGCGGTGTGACCAGCCGCTTGAAAGGAGGTGATCCAGGCAGGCACGGTCAGGCCTTTGTCGGTAATGGCTTTCAAGCCTGCCTCAAACCCAATAGCATCCCAACTTTCAAAAGCTCCTAGTTCCCAACCAAACCCCGCTCGCAAGGCGTCATCGATTCGGTAAGGTTCGTCAGATATCTCGGGAATTCGATTGGCTACGTAAGCAAATACATCAGCGAAGATGGATCGGTAAAACGTTCCAGCTACATCTTTTCCATTGAAAAGAAGCTGTGTTCGTTTGGCTAAATTATCGACTCCTTTGGCCTGATCAAGCGTGGCGAATTTGACTTTTTCTTTGCTTCGGTATTCGAGTGTCTTCAGATCAAGGGCCAAGATTTCACTTTTGCCCTCGGCATTTTTGATCTTCTTGTAGAATCCCGCTCCGGATTTAGAGCCCAGCATGTTGTTGTCGACCAAGTGCTGCACGTAGTTGGGAATGGCAAAAACGGATTGCCGCTCATCCTCTGGGCAATTGGACGCAACGCCATTGGCGACGTGAACCAAGGTGTCCAATCCCACGACGTCGCACGTACGAAACGTTGCGCTTTTCGGGCGGCCCATGACCGGTCCAGTGAGCTTATCCACGGCCTCGACGCTCAATCCCATTTCGCTTACTGTATGAAACAGCGCTTGAATGGCGAATACGCCGACCCGGTTGGCGATAAACGCGGGCGTGTCTTTGCACAGCACCGCTTGTTTACCAAGAATCCGCTCTCCGTAGTCCATAAAAAAGGCCAGGACATCCTCTTGCGTTTTCGGTCCGGGGATGACCTCCAGCAGGGGCAGGTAGCGTGGCGGATTGAAGAAATGCGTTCCGCAAAAGTGTGCTTGAAAATCCTCCGAGCGGCCTTCGCTGAGCTGGGCGATGGGGATGCCCGAAGTGTTTGATGTTATCAGCGTTCCTGGAGCCCGGTGCTTTTCGACCCGTTCGAAGAGCTGCTGCTTAATATCCAAGCGTTCTACTATCACCTCGATGACCCAGTCGCATTGAGCTAGCTTCGGGAGGTCGTCGTCAAAATTCCCCGTTGTGATCCGCTTCGCGAAGCGTTTGGAGTAAATGGGGGACGGATTGGACTTCAAAGCGGTCTTGAGGTGCCCGTCTGCAATCGAATTTCGAGGACCTTCGGATGAAGGAAGGTCCATCAGCAATACTTCTGAGCCGGTCTGGGCAAGGTGACACGCAATGCGTGAACCCATTACGCCAGATCCGAGGACGGCGACTTTCTTGATGCGGTGGTAGGGGATGGGTGTACTGCTCATGGATTCATGATCTGATGTCAGGGATAGGAGGTTGGGGGGAGATCAACACATCCGGTTGCTCCAATACTTCGTTGAGTCGTTTCAATTCATTCAGCAAGCGGTCCACTGATTCGCCTCCAAGCAGGTCTCGCAGACGCTGATTTACGGTGACGACCAAATCGCGCGCCTCTCTGCGCGCTGCAATTCCGTCAAGGGTCAGGTGAACACGGACCATGCGTTTGTCGACGAGGTCCGGACGTCGTTCAATCCACCCCAGGGTTTCAAGCCCGCGCAATGACCGCGATAAGCTTGTTGATTCCATGCCCATTTTGGGGCCCAACTTGGTCGAAGGGGTGCCTTTTTTTTCGGTATGAAGAAGAATGAAGACAAAGGAAAATGGAATGCCTCGGCGCTCTGCTTCTGCAGAATAGAGTTTGGATAATTTGGTCCAACCCCAACGCAAATGAAAGTCAATCGTATCCTGCGGCTTCATGCGGACAAGATACGGTATATTTACTATGCACGCATAGTAAATGGCATTATTTTATGCATGCATAGGAAACTGCAGGTTCAATGAAATTTTACGAGGCCACGAATTGACCATCGGCCATATGAAGCGTGCGGTTTCCTCGCTTTGCCATGGCATTGTTGTGGGTGACCACCACGAAGGTTTGCCCCTCCCGATCGCGCAATTCTTCGAACAAATTGAACAGGGAATCCGCATTGCCCGAGTCCAAGTTCCCGGTGGGCTCATCGGCAAGGACAACGTCAGGTTGATTCATGAGTGCTCGTGCAGCAGCCACGCGTTGTTGCTCACCGCCGCTGAGTTTGTTGGGGGCGTGGTGCATTCGGTCTCCCATTCCGAGGTCCTTGAGAAGGCGCTCAGCACGCGCTTTTTCGAGGCTCCCATCTTGCCCGGAGATCCAGGCCGGCATTAAAACATTTTCCAAGGCGGAAAATTCAGGGAGCAGTCGATGAAATTGAAAAATGAAGCCGATGCGCTGATTGCGAAAAGCCGCTAATTCGCTTCCTTTAAGCGATTCAATGTGCTGATTCCCGATTCGGAGCTGGCCTGCGTCCGGTGAATGAAGAGTGCCCAGTATTTGGAGCAGGGTTGTTTTACCAGCGCCAGAAGCACCCGTGATGGCTGTTATTTCGTTCCGGCGAATGTCCAAATCAATGCCGCGAAGGACCTCGAGATCTCCAAAGGATTTGGTAAGTCCCCGTGCTTCAATCATGATTTCATTCATGGATGCAAACTACAAAGGAATCGCACCGTCTGTTCCCTACCTTTGCCCCGCATTTAGAAAATGATCTGTTGAAATGAACATTCACGAGTACCAAGGGAAGTCAATATTGAAGCGTTTCGGTGTCGCCATCCAAAACGGATATGTAGCAGATTCTCCTGAGCAAGCTCACGAGGTTGCAGTGCAATTGGCGGAGGAGACGGGAACGGGTTGGTTTGTGGTGAAAGCGCAAATCCACGCTGGAGGTCGCGGCAAAGGCACGGTGACAGAGACGGGTTCTCATGGAGTGGTTCTCGCCAAGGGATTGGATGAGGTAAAGGGTAAGGCACAGGGCATTTTGGGCGGACATTTGGTTACGGCTCAAACGAGTGCACAAGGCAAGCAAGTTTCCAAGGTCTTAATTGCAGAGGATGTTTACGGTCCAGGTGATAGTGAGCCCAAAGAAATTTACATGAGTGTGTTGCTCGATCGTGCAAACGGTTGCAACCTTATTATGTACTCGCCGCAAGGTGGAATGGATATTGAGGCCGTTGCAGAAGAAACACCCGAATTAATTTTCAAGGAATCCATCGATCCAACTGTCGGTCTGCAAGGGTTTCAGGCCCGCAGAATTGCCTTCAACTTAGGTTTGTCAGGAAAGGCATTCAAGGAAATGGCCAAGTTTGTTGTGTCGTTATACAATGCATACGTCGGAAGCGATGCGACCATGTTTGAAATCAATCCGGTCCTGAAGACTGCAGATGACCGCGTCATTGCGGTGGATTCGAAGGTTTCGTTAGATGAAAATGCGCTTTACCGCCATTCGGATTATGCCGCAATGCGCGATACTTCTGAAGAAGATCCAACGGAGGTAGAGGCCGATGAAGCCGGGTTGAATTATGTGAAATTGGATGGCAATGTCGGTTGCATGGTGAACGGAGCGGGATTGGCGATGGCGACCATGGATATTATCAAGCTCAGTGGAGGAGAGCCGGCGAATTTCTTGGATGTCGGGGGAACAGCCGATGCAGCTCGCGTGGAAAAAGCGTTCAGGATCATTCTCAAAGACCCAGCAGTGAAGGCCATTCTGGTCAACATTTTTGGCGGTATCGTCCGGTGCGATCGAGTGGCACAAGGCGTCGTTGATGCTTACCGGAACATGGGAAACATCGAGGTGCCCATTATCGTGCGATTGCAAGGAACCAATGCAGAAGAAGCCAAGCGGCTCATCGACGAATCTGGCCTTGAGGTGAAGTCTGTCATTCTATTGAAGGAGGCTGCAGAAGCTGTCGCCGAAGTAGTGAGCAAGTAAACAGCTTCAGCGCTTCGTTTATTCCGTAACGCCTAGTTTTTCGACCATCAAAATCCCATCTCGGATAGGGAGTAAGGTCGTGCGGACGTCGCTTCGACCAGCCAACCACGAAGCTGTCGACTTCATAATTTCTGCCGTCGCATCTGTTTCGGCATGGCTTGGAAGGACTTTGCCCCACCATAAAACATTGTCCACGAGCAACCAGCCACCTGGTCGCAACAGAGGAAGGCAAGCATCTGCATACAATCGCGTGCGCGGTTTGTCGGCGTCAATCCATATAATGTCATAAAGTCCGGAGAGATTGGGCAGTACCTCCAGCGCTTCAGCGTTGAAGCGATTTACACGTTCGATGATCCCCGCTTCTTGCCAGAACTCTTCCTGAATCGAATTCAGTTCATCGTTGGGTTCTACCGTGTCGATGACCCCGTCGGCCGCAAGTCCGGAGGCCAAGCAGATCGTCGAGTATCCGGTGTAAGTGCCCAATTCCAAAATGCGTTTTGGACGCACCATGCGACTCAAATTCTGGAGGAATTTTCCCTGAATGGGGTCGCTGAGCATTTGGGGGGTGAGTACTTTTTGCCACGTGCGTTTGCGCAATGCTGACAGGATAGCGTCTTCTTTCGTGCTGTTTTGAACAGAATACTGAAGCAATTCATCGTCCAGTTGATGGGGCATATTGGAAGATCGGCTCATTGGTCGGTAAAGGTCACACCAATTTAGCCTCGGACCAACTTGGATCAGATTCAAAAGCAGTACAACCCGAATTCAGACAGGAACGTCAATAAATCTGAGGCGCCCACGACGCCATCGTTATTGAAGTCTGCCTCAGGAAGGCAATTATCACTGCAATCAAACGTTCCGAGGAAAATGAGCAAGTCGGCCGTACCAATGATTTGATCGTTGTTCATGTCAGCCACGCAAGTGGTCAATTCACTCGGACTCAACAACCCGTTGCAATCGTTGTCATATCCTTGATTGGTGCCTTCTGCACCGGGATAAATAACGGGGTTGTTGTCATTGCAATCGCACAGGTTGGTCCACGCGTCGGCATCGGCATCCACGATCCCTGCGCATTCATTGAAACCCGCTTCGCAATTTTGCAATGCACACTCAGCACATGCCTCTTCGGTTCCAAAAGCGCAAGGGAAATAGCAGTTTTGAACGACACACACCACTTGTTCTCCGAAGCAATCAATGCAAGGCAAGGTCAGTTCCAATTGCTCAACCATGCATGCTTCCAAGCATTCTTCTCCCTCCGACAAGCAAGCCAGTCCACAATCTGCTGCGATGCCTTGGACATATTCCGTGTTCTGGCAGATGTACTCCAAGTCCAATGACGTGCAATTTCCTTGAGCACGTACGACCCCAAATGCGGCTACCGCTGTGACGATGAATGTGGCTAGGATGTTTTTCTGGACCATACTAAAAGATACAAAGATTTTAGTTGAAACACAAATAATAAATGGGGCTTCTTTCTGCATCGAGTACCTTCGCGACGCCATGGTAAAGCGGAAAATCAATCGACGCGTCCGACCTTCGGGCGATGGGATGGTGTTTAGCACGCAACCCGGCTGGCAACCCGCCGCATCAGAAGACGATTCAGTTGTGGAACGTGCTCCTCACGAAGAAACGTTGTATGTGAGTTTAGATCGCAAGCAACGTGCAGGAAAACCGGTGACTGTGGTCGAAGGGTATACGGCATCGGGAATGGAGCTCCTGCAATTGGGTAAAGAATTAAAGACGCAATGCGGAGCAGGAGGGGCTGTGAAGGAAGGGGTTATTTTGGTTCAAGGCGATCACCGCGAAAAGGTCATTGATGTTCTCGTGAAAAAGGGATTTAAAATTAAAAGGAAAGGAGGATGAATTCGGAACCGGAAACCACATCAGAAAATGGCGTTACGCCGGCTTTACCGCTCTATTTTGTCAAGACCCTTGCTGGATTTGAAGGTTTCTTGGAGAAGGAATTGATTTCGTTGGGGGGGACGCATGTTGAACAGGCCAAACGCGGGGTGGAATTCCAAGCAGATATGGCTACGTTATTTCGTGTGTGCTTGTGCAGCCGGTTTGCGCTCACCGTGCTTCGTCCTGTTTTGACCTTTGATGCTCAGAATCCAGATGCACTGTATGACGAGGCCAAGCGATGGGATTGGGGGGCGATCATGACGGCGCAATCTTCTTTTGCTATAGACGTCACCGTCCATTCGGCTGTGTTTACACACTCCCAATTCGCCATGCTGCGATTGAAAGATGCCGTCGTGGATCACTTCCGAGAATTTTCAGGCCTTCGGCCGGGCATCAACCGCGAAGAGCCTGACTTGAGGATTCACTTGCATATCGCCCACACAACAGTGACCATTTCGCTGGATGCGGCGGGGAGACCGCTCAGTCGCCGAGGGTACCGACCTGCCGGTGCGAAAGCGCCATTGAACGAAGTGTTAGCTGCGGGATTGCTGGCCCATGCAGGTTGGAAGCCGGGTATTCCGCTTTACGATCCCATGTGCGGGTCGGGTACGTTTTCCGTCGAGGCTGCATTGTGGGCAGATGGTTTTCCGATCCAGTGGCACCGCCGCAAATTTGCGTTCATGGATTGGCGCGGATACGATGAGGACGAGTGGTGGGTGGTTCGCGATGAACTCAAAGAGAGCAGGGAGCCTGTTGCCACAAAGATTTTTGCCTCAGATCGAGATTTCGCGGCGATTTCGCAAACTCGGCAGGCATTGTCGACGATGGAACTCGACGAGCAAGTTCAGTTGGGTCGCTCAGATTTTTTCAGGCTGAAGCCAGAAACTGACGAGGGGATCATGGTACTGAATCCACCGTACGGAGAGCGAATGCCCTTGGAGGATGCGCCTGCATTCTATGGGAAAATCGGGGACGCGTTTAAGTCGAATTGGCCCGGTTTTTCTGCCTGGATCATCTCAGCAGATGTCGATGGGATGAAGCAGGTGGGGCTGAAAATCAAGCGCCGAATCAAGTGCTTCAATGGCGCGATGGAATGCCGATGGATGGGGTGGGATTTATACGAAGGGAAGGGAGAGGAAGCTCCCGAGACTGAAACCACGGCATAAAAAAAACGGTCCCATACCTGGAACCGTCTTTCTTTTTCTAGGATTCAGTGATTACTGAATGCTGAGCTTCGTGTATGCTTTTCCTGTTGCCGTGAGCCATTGGACATGGTAAACACCCGGTGACAATGCGCTTACATCGACTGTCGGAAGCATCCCCTGGATGGTCTGGTGCAAGGCGGTTCGTCCCATGGCATCCATCACAATAAGCTGTCCGGGTTGGTTGGTGCCCATGCGAATAACATCTTGAGCTGGGTTGGGATAAATGGTCAAGGGCTGGGCCGGGAGCCATTCGCTGATCCCATTGATGAATCCCGTAACAATGTCTTCGGCCATTCGTGGCTCCAGCTTGTACTCTTCAAAGGTGTAGTGAATGCATCCAGTGATGGAATACGTTTCGTTGAGGACCCACCCGTCTTCAGGCAAGTACATGTAGTCGTTGGTTTTGATTTCACCGCTGCCATCGTCGAACAGTGCTTCGCCATAATCCGCATCGGGGTTCGTGCACACGACATTGACCACCTGAACCAGGCATCCTTCGTAAGCTTCGCTGGTCGCAAGCTCGCCACTGGAAACAATGGAGGGTGTGGGCACGTCATTGCCCGTGCTGACGGTCTCAAAGTAGCTGACATTGCCCAATTCGGTGACGTCATAGTATTCTTGAACTTCCGCCTCAATAATGACTTCATCCCCAATTTCGGGTGCCTGCGTATTGTCATAGACAAAGACTCCGTTCCAGGGACCTTCTCCGTCTTGAACAAAGTAACCGATGACGCCTGATGTAGCCGAAGCGACGTTATTGGCCGTGATGATTCCGGAGGTGGTGACCACCTGTCCGACGAGGGGAGAGCTGAATAATTCGCCTTGAATTTCGGCAATGGTGTGGGTGGTGGCTTGGGCGCTTGCTTGATTTAACGAAAAACCCAGCAATGCGACGAAGAGCCAAGTGTAAATGTGTTTCATGGAGAGGAATTTGTGAATGTACCTTTGAATAGCAAAGAGAAATGAAAAATCACGAAACACAAAACAACCGGGGCACGATGTTCATTACCGGCGCTACTTCGGGTTTTGGCGAAGCCATTGCCAAGCAAGCCGCTGCCGCGGGATTTAAATTGATTCTGACCGGGCGACGGGGGGACCGCCTAGAGCAGATTCAGCATCTTTTAGGAGACAAGGTGATCAAAACCCTCTGCTTTGATGTGCGCGATTGCGATGCAACACGTCAGGCTATTGAGCGTTTAGGTGACGATGAGATTCCAAGGATACTGGTCAATAATGCCGGACTTGCGGTTGGTAAGGGACCAGTGGACAAGGGGATCTACGATGATTGGAATCGGATGATTGACACCAATGTCAAAGGGTTGCTGCATGTCACGCGGGAGTTAACACCTCGGATGACTCAAGGTGCCCGGATCATCAACATAGGCAGCGTTGCAGGAAGGCAGCCATATCCCGGTGGAGCGGTTTACAATGCATCGAAATTTGCCGTGGATGGATTGACCCATGCCATGCGAATGGATCTGTTGCCACGGGGAATTCAAGTCGCTCAAGTGGCGCCGGGAGCTGCAGATACGGAGTTTAGTCTGGTGCGATTCAAAGGCGATGAAGAGGCGGCGGATGCAGTTTATAAAGGATTTGAGCCGCTCACGGCCGATGATGTTGCAGACTCCGTACTTTTTATTGCGACTCGTCCGCCGCACGTGAGCGTTCAAGATATTTTAATCATGCCCGCTGCTCAAGCGAGTGCATATCATTTCCATACATCATGAGAATCATTTTGGCTTTAGCGTGTGTCGCTGTGCTTGGAGGATTGGGATGCGGTTTCAAATCGGAGTCAGTCGACTTGATTGTTCACAATGGAATCATCCTCACGCAGGACTTTCAGAACAGCCGAGCCCAAGCCCTGGCGGTTCGAGGAGGTCGCGTCATTGAAGTAGGCGCGGATCGCGCGATACTTAATAAGTACCGAGCTGCAGAGTACACGGATTTGCGGAGCGCCGTTTTAATGCCTGGATTGATGGATGGTCACGCTCATTTTGTGGGATATGCTGACGGACTGCTGGAAGCGAATTTAGTGGGAACTGCATCCTGGGAAGAGGCAGTGGAAAGGTTGAGCGAACAGCAGCGGGCCTGGCCAAGCGAATGGGCCGTTGGCCGTGGATGGGATCAAAACGATTGGCTCACCCAGGATTTTCCTGATCGCAGCCTTTTGGATAGCTTATTTCCAAATCAACCAGTGGTCTTGGAGCGCATTGATGGACATGCCGTGATTGCCAATGCGGAGGCCTTGCGCCGAGCGGGATTGTTCAATGCCCAAAAACGATCCGTGGAAGGAGGAGAAATCCTGAGAGATAAAACAGGCATGCCATCGGGTGTTCTCATCGATCGTGCATGCGAATTGGTCGGGCGCATGGTGCCGCCTCATTCGAAAGTCAAGCGATTGGAGGCATTAAAAACAGCGCAAACGAATTTATTGAAAATGGGCGTCGTGGGTGTCACAGACGCAGGCTTGTCTCCAAGGGCTATTGAGCGGCTGGATTCGCTGCAGGACGAAGGTGTACTCAAATTGCGAATTAATGCCTTGGTTTCTGCCTCGGACGAGAACATCGAATGGCTCATCACGGAAGGGCGTCGCATGACCGACCGATTGGTCGTTAACGGGGTTAAGTTTTATATGGACGGTGCATTGGGCTCGCGCGGTGCCCTGCTGCGGTCACCGTATGCCGATCGTCCCAATTGGTTTGGACTTGCTACCCAAGAATTGGAAGCGTATCACCGTCATCTCGAACTTCTGCACCAAAATCAACTGCAGGCGGCGACGCATTGCATCGGTGATTCTGCCGTTCAACTTGTCTTGGATGCCTACGGGGAGTTGCTTCAAGGAACCAACGATCGCCGCTGGCGAATCGAGCATGCCCAAGTCGTCTCGGAATCGGATGTGGAAAGGTTTGCCGCAAACAGCGTAATTCCTTCTGTGCAACCGACGCATGCAACAAGTGATATGTATTGGGCGGGAGAGAGGCTTGGGCGCAATCGAATTCGACGCGCTTATGCCTACCAGGAGCTGCTTCAAACGATAGGCATGCTGACGTTAGGGACAGATTTCCCTGTGGAGGACATTGATCCCCGAAAGACGTTTGTGGCTGCTGTGGCTCGAACTGATGCCTCGGGGTACCCGACGGGTGGCTTTCAGTCTGAGAATTCACTGACCCCCGAACAAGCTTTGCGGGGCATGACCCAATGGGTCAGTATGGCCCAATTTCAGGAAGCAGATTTTGGGACCATCGAGCCTGGGAAAATAGCAGATTTTGTGTGGGTCGACCGCAATTGGCTCGAAGTTGATCCAGCAGAAGTAGGCAACACGCGCATCCTAGGCACCTGTATTAATGGTGAATGGTGCTACCTCGAAAAACCACGGCAATGAAATCCAGTATTCGATCTCCTTGGTTTTGGCTGGCCGCAGTCTTCGCTATATCCGTGCTAATCGGGGTGGGGATCTTGGCTCCTAACAAAGCGCTCCCTATTTATCAGCCGAGTCAATTGAATCCCGCGCTGGTCGACCCTGTTGCGTGGGAAGAAGAGAATCACCGTATTTCGGATTTTGAATTGGTCAATCACCTGGGGGATTCCGTTCGGCTAAACGATGTGAAAGGTGAAGTATTGATTGTGGACTTTTTCTTCAGCCGATGTGCCACCATTTGTCCCATCATGACGACTAATTTGACCCGGATTCCCCGCGAGTTGGATTCATACGAAGGCTGGAAAATCCTAAGCCACAGTGTGACGCCTGTTGCAGATACCCCTGAAGTGCTGCGCGCGTATGCTGAGAAGATGGGGGCGGAAGATCGTCGCTGGTGGTTTATTACTGGATCCAAAAAAGAAATTTACAGGCTGGCTCGCCGCAGCTATTTTGCATGCTATGATGAAGCCCAAGGAGGAGACGGCGGTTTACAGGATTTCGTGCATACAGAGAACGTAGTGCTTGTGGATCGCCTCGGTCGACTGAGAGGTTTCTATGATGGAACCAGCGAATCGGCTATGAATCAACTGGTTGAAGATGCCCGTTGGCTGATCGAAAAAAAAGATTGAATTATTCGTGACTTCCTTGCTTGTTAATCACAAAAGGCACTGTACATTTGCGCCCGCTTTCGAAGGAAAGCAAGTTCATTGAAATGCGAATGACAACTCCAAATGAGACCTGATTTCAGGTCGATTTTAGAGAGTCGAAAAAAAACTCTTGCAATTCATTGCAGGATGAAATTTTCTGACTACCTTTGCGCCCCCTTTCGAGGGAAGTTCTTTACAGAATGTGGCGTGAAAGATTGTTGAAAGGTTCCCTTCAGAAACTTTTGAAAGGATTTAATCAACAGTATATTTGTCACCCGCTTTTTACAGAGCATTTGAAGAAACCAGCTTCGGTTGGTGGATTTCGATAAACGTTCTTTGACTTGATGCAGCAGCCCGGATTCTTCTTCGGAAGAATCCATTTAAAAATCCACTTTCCCCCCGGAAAGTGGTGTCTTATCCCGCAACGGATAAGACGTTAGATTCCCTGAGATTCTCAACAGATTAAACTTTTTACAATGGAGAGTTTGATCCTGGCTCAGGATGAACGCTAGCGGCAGGCCTAACACATGCAAGTCGAGGGGTAACAGGGAAAAGCTTGCTTTTCCGCTGACGACCGGCGCACGGGTGCGTAACGCGTATGCAACCTACCTCTTACTGGGGTATAGCCCAGAGAAATTTGGATTAATCCCCCATAGTACCACTTCACCGCATGGTGAGGTGGTTAAAGATTACGGTAAGAGATGGGCATGCGTCCCATTAGTTAGTTGGTGAGGTAACGGCTCACCAAGACTTCGATGGGTAGGGGTTCTGAGAGGATGATCCCCCACACTGGTACTGAGACACGGACCAGACTCCTACGGGAGGCAGCAGTGAGGAATATTGCGCAATGGACGAAAGTCTGACGCAGCCATGCCGCGTGCAGGATGACGGCGCTATGCGTTGTAAACTGCTTTTATTTACAAAGAAACCTCGGGACGTGTCCCGAGCTGACGGTAGTATTTGAATAAGCACCGGCTAACTCCGTGCCAGCAGCCGCGGTAATACGGAGGGTGCAAGCGTTATCCGGATTTATTGGGTTTAAAGGGTCCGTAGGCGGATGATTAAGTCAGTGGTGAAAGCCCACAGCTCAACTGTGGAAATGCCATTGATACTGATCATCTTGAGTACGATTGAAGTTGGCGGAATAGATCATGTAGCGGTGAAATGCTTAGATATGATCTAGAACACCGATTGCGAAGGCAGCCAACTAAGCCGTAACTGACGCTGAGGGACGAAAGCGTGGGGAGCGAACAGGATTAGATACCCTGGTAGTCCACGCTGTAAACGATGATTACTCGGTATTGGCGTAAGTCAGTGCCCAAGCGAAAGTGATAAGTAATCCACCTGGGGAGTACGGCCGCAAGGTTGAAACTCAAAGGAATTGACGGGGGCCCGCACAAGCGGTGGAGCATGTGGTTTAATTCGATGATACGCGAGGAACCTTACCAGGGCTTAAATGCAGAACGACAGGGGTGGAAACACCCTCTTCTTCGGACGGTCTGCAAGGTGCTGCATGGTTGTCGTCAGCTCGTGCTGTGAAGTGTCGGGTTAAGTCCCATAACGAGCGCAACCCCTATTTCTAGTTGCCAGCGGTTCGGCCGGGGACTCTAGAAAAACTGCCAGCGTAAGCTGTGAGGAAGGTGGGGATGACGTCAAATCATCACGGCCCTTACGTCCTGGGCTACACACGTGCTACAATGGTAGGGACAGAGAGTTGCCAACCCGCGAGGGTGAGCTAATCTTCAAACCCTATCTCAGTTCGGATCGGAGTCTGCAACTCGACTCCGTGAAGTTGGAATCGCTAGTAATCGCATATCAGCCATGATGCGGTGAATACGTTCCCGGGCCTTGTACACACCGCCCGTCAAGCCATGGAAGCTGGGGGCGCCTGAAGTCGGTCACCGAAAGGAGCTGCCTAGGGCGAAACTAGTAACTGGGGCTAAGTCGTAACAAGGTAGCCGTACCGGAAGGTGCGGCTGGATTATCTCCTTTTTAGAGAAAATATCGACTGGTTATCTAACAGGGCTGCTGCATCATTCTTACTTCCGTCTTATAACTAGTCCTTTAGCTCAGTTGGTTAGAGCGCTACACTGATAATGTAGAGGTCCGCAGTTCAAATCTGCGAAGGACTACGGATTAAGATGGGGAATTAGCTCAGCTGGCTAGAGCGCCTGCCTTGCACGCAGGAGGTCATCGGTTCGACTCCGATATTCTCCACTAGGTAAGTTCTTTGACATACTGGTAGAAAAAATAATCTTTATAAGTAATTAAGAGCAATTGGCGGATGCCTTGGCTCACAACAGCGATGAAGGACGTGATAAGCTGCGATAAGCTGCACTGAGACGCAAATAGTCTTTTAGGTGCAGATTTCCGAATGGGGTAACCCGGCATGTTGAAGACATGTCACCGAAAGGAGCAAACCCGGAGAACTGAAACATCTAAGTACCCGGAGGAATAGAAAACAATTAGTGATTCCCCTAGTAGTGGCGAACGAACGGGGACTAGCCCAAACCAACCTTGTTTCGGCATGGTTGGGGTTGTAGGACGGACATAATTCAATCAAAGGTCTTCAGAACCCACTGGAAAGTGGGACCATAGGGGGTGATAGTCCCGTATGAAGGTTGATGTGCGATGGACCGGATCCTGAGTAGCGCGGAACATGTGAAATTCTGCGTGAATCTGCCAGAACCATCTGGTAAGGCTAAATATGTTGTGAGACCGATAGCGAACAAGTACCGTGAGGGAAAGGTGAAAAGTACCCTGAACAAGGGAGTGAAATAGTACCTGAAACCAATTGTTTACAAGCGGTCGGAGCCTTCGGGCGACGGCGTGCCTTTTGCATAATGATCCTACGAGTTACTCCTCACTAGCAAGGATAAGGGCTTCAGGTCCGCATCCGAAGCGAAAGCAAGTCTTAAATAGGCGCTTAGTTAGTGGGGGTAGACGCGAAACCTTGTGATCTACCCATGGCCAGGTTGAAGCTTCGGTAAAACGAAGTGGAGGACCGAACCCGTTGACGTTGAAAAGTCTTGGGATGAGCTGTGGGTAGGGGTGAAAGGCCAATCAAACTAGGAAATAGCTCGTTCTCCCCGAAATGCATTTAGGTGCAGCCTCGGAATCGAGTGTCATAGAGGTAGAGCTACTGATTGGGCTAGGGGGCTTCACCGCCTACCAAACCCTAATAAACTCCGAATGCTATGACATATGTCCGGGAGTGAGGGCATGGGTGCTAAGGTCCATGTCCGAGAGGGAAAGAACCCAGACTATCCGTTAAGGTCCCAAAATCTGTATTAAGTTCATCAAACGTGGTGTGGTTGCATTGACAGCTAGGATGTTGGCTTGGAAGCAGCCATTCATTTAACGAGTGCGTAACAGCTCACTAGTCGAGCGACCATGCGTGGATAATAATCGGGGATAAATACAGTACCGAAGCGGTAGATTTATGGTAGGGGAGCATTCCTGCGGCGCTGAAGGTGTGGCGTGAGCCATGCTGGAGCTTCAGGAAAAGAAAATGTAGGAATGAGTAACGATAAGACAGGCGAGAAACCTGTCCGCCATTAGACTAAGGTTTCCTGATCAACGCTAATCGGATCAGGGTTAGTCGGGACCTAAGGGGAACCCGAAAGGGGTACTCGATGGAAAGCTGGTTAATATTCCAGCGCCTGCTATACAATAAAAGTGACGGAGTTTTGTAGTGGTTACGTACTGACGGAATAGTACGTTGAGCCTAGCCTTCTGGGCGAAGCGAAATCATGAATGAGCTTCCAAGAAAAGCGAGTATAGCGGCCCGTACCGCAAACCGACACAGGTAGTCAAGGAGAGTATCCTAAGGCGCTCGAGTGATTCATGGTTAAGGAACTAGGCAAATTGGTCTCGTAACTTCGGAAGAAGAGACGCTCTTCGGAGCCGCAGTGAAAAGGCCCAGGCGACTGTTTATCAAAAACACATGGCTTTGCTAAATCGAAAGATGATGTATAAGGCCTGACACCTGCCCGGTGCTGGAAGGTTAAGAGGAGGAGTTAGCTTCGGCGAAGCTCTGAATTGAAGCCCCAGTAAACGGCGGCCGTAACTATAACGGTCCTAAGGTAGCGAAATTCCTTGTCGGGTAAGTTCCGACCTGCACGAATGGTGTAACGATCTGGGCACTGTCTCAACCATGAGCTCGGTGAAATTGTAGTATCGGTGAAGATGCCGATTACCCGCAATGGGACGAAAAGACCCCGTGAACCTTTACTATAGCTTTGCATTGGAATTGTTTATTTGATGTGTAGGATAGGTGGGAGACTTTGAAGCTGCGTCGCTAGGCGTGGTGGAGTCATCCTTGAAATACCACCCTTTAAATAATTGATTTCTAACTCCTTCGAGGACAGTGCATGGTGGGTAGTTTGACTGGGGTGGTCGCCTCCAAAAGAGTAACGGAGGCTTCTAAAGGTACCCTCAGTACGGTTGGTAATCGTACGTAGAGTGCAATGGCACAAGGGTGCTTGACTGCGAGACTTACAAGTCGAACAGGTACGAAAGTAGAGCATAGTGATCCGGTGGTTCCGCATGGAAGGGCCATCGCTCAAAGGATAAAAGGTACTCCGGGGATAACAGGCTGATCACTCCCAAGAGCTCACATCGACGGAGTGGTTTGGCACCTCGATGTCGGCTCGTCACATCCTGGGGCTGGAGAAGGTCCCAAGGGTTGGGCTGTTCGCCCATTAAAGTGGCACGCGAGCTGGGTTCAGAACGTCGCGAGACAGTTCGGTCCCTATCTACTGTGGGCGTTGGAAACTTGAGAAGACCTGACTCTAGTACGAGAGGACCGAGTTGGACAAACCTCTGGTGTACCAGTTGTTCCGCCAGGAGCATTGCTGGGTAGCTACGTTTGGATGAGATAAGCACTGAAAGCATCTAAGTGCGAAACTCGCTTCAAGATGAGGTTTCCTTTAAGGGTCGTTGGAGATGACGACGTTGATAGGCTGCAGGTGTAAAGTCAGTGATGGCAAAGCCGAGCAGTACTAATTACCCTATGTCTTCCCTCTACTGCATCCTATTCTATATTCTAACTTGACTATAGTTCCTATTGCTTTTTTCTTTTTTTGTTCAATACATCATTTATTTATTTGATGAGTAATCTATATAGATTATTCATCATTCCCCTTACGGTGACTATGGCGGTGGGGATCACCTCTTCCCATTCCGAACAGAGTAGTTAAGCCCACCCGCGCTGATGGTACTGGTTAATCCCGGGAGAGTAAGTCGTTGCCGATTTTTAAAAAACCCCTACAATTTATTTTGTAGGGGTTTTTTTATGCTTTTTAAATAAGCGTACCTCCTACCCTTTATTAATTTTGAGCAAAAATTCACTTCTTGAAAAACACAGTTTTTCTTCTTTTATTTAGTCTATTGACTTTTAGCCTTTTTAGTCAAGAAAAGAAGGGAAAAGACAATACTGCTAAAGTGAAAAAAATTCAAGAATTCTATTTCTTTGGTGAAAATGATTTCGCGATTGACTCAATTCCATACCAAAAACTTGACACCACTTTTACTCCATTTTTTTACTATAATCCGCAACTTTTCAACTTCAAAACAAATCTCGGTAATAATGGTACTGCTCAAAAGGACTTGGTATACTCCCCTGTTTCATCTATCGGATTCAAAACCAAAATGGATCAAATTGAAGATTTTAGATTTAATCACAACAACACTAATTATTTTCAGGTCACTCAACCTTATGCTAAGGTGGCATATATAAATGGGGCTCAAAAAGAAGAGGGGATCGATATCGAATTTTCTCAAAACATTAATGAAAATTGGAATGTAGGAGTCGAGTATAAAAAAGTAAGTTCTGTTGGCTTTTACGAAAGACAGAGAGCTAACATAAATAGCTTTAAAGTTTTTCAGAGTTTTAAAACTAAAAACAACAGATATGGTGTGATAGCTAACTTCAATTATAATGACAGTTATAATGAAGAAAATGGTGGAATAAGGAATGATTCATTGTTCACTGAAGCTCCAAAGACAAGTAGAAAAGGAGTTGCAATAAACTTCTCAAATGCTAGAAACTTATCAAGAAATCAAGAATTTTATGTTCAACAATATTTAAACTTTGGCCAGATTAAAACCACATATTATAAAGATGAAAACGATTCTCTATACCCTGATTCAATATTGACAACTAGAATTATTCCGATACTAAGTCCTTTTCATGAATTTATATACAACAATAAAGAGATAGGTTTTGAAGATCAAAATGCCGACTCAACCAATTACCCTATTGGCACAGTATCTAATAATGGCTTTATAGCAGACTTTACCAATATCAGAGAAATAGATAACAATTTAGGTGTCAGATTGATTCCTTTTAAAAATGAAACTGGGTTTCTGAAGTCCATTCAATTATCAGTATTTGGAGGGTTTCAATATTTAGAATATTATCAAAAAGAATTTCATACTTCGGTAAATCTCAATGACAAATTTTACACAAATAGTCTGTTTGGCGCTTCAATATCAAATAACCTAAACAGCAAGTACCATTATAAGTTTAATTTCAATAAAGTTTTTGAGGGATTCGACCAAGGAGATCAGAGTATACAATTACTTTCTATTAATAAACTTGGGAAGATTAAAGTCAAAGGGCAAATAAAAATAGATCAATTAAATCCCGATTTAGTCTTTCGAGATTTTAAGTCTACCACATATTCGTGGGGAGGTGAATTAAAGCTCATAAATAGAAACCACGTAAACGTAGAATTAGGAGTACCCCATTTAAAGTTTAAAATTGGTGCTAGTTATGACAATACGGAAAACCATACCTACTTTGACTCAAATAGTGTGATAAAACAGTTTAATGGAGGTCTAGGAATATTTCAAGTCAACATGAGTCAACTTTTTACAGTTTGGAAGTTTCACTTAAATCTAAATTTAAGATATCAATCGACAGATAAAAAGGGCATTATTAATTTACCTGAATTCATAAGCTACACATCTTTATATTTTGAGAACACTTTATTTAAAAAAGAAATGTTACTTCGAATAGGTACCGACTTATATTTTGCAACTGATTATACAGGTGATTCATACAATCCAATAATTCGACAATATCAATCTCAAACAACAACTACAATTAATGGTTACCCTTGGCTAGAGGCCTACCTAATGGTTAAGGTAGACAGAACTTACTTTTTTGCCAGAATGACTAATCTACTCGAGGGGGCCGTTCCAAATAATTATTTCGCTGCACCAGGTTATCCTATGGCGGACAGAGCATTTAAATTTGGAATTAAATGGGAATTTATTAATTAATTTACTTCTTTAACAACCCTTTGAACTTCAGTCCTGATTTCCTTAAACCTGTTCAGTCTATTAAGCTTTTCCTTCCAAACAGCACTATGTAAAGCAATTCCACCAAAACCAGCTCTTCTAGCTAACACTATTCGTTCTGTTTTGACACCGCCCAAGGCAATTACCTGATGTTTAGACTTATATAGTACGCTTCTCAATTGTTTTTCACCAAAAGCAGCACTAAAAACATTAATATCATGATGATCAAACACTGGGCTTAAAAAAACATAATCGTAATTACGTTTATCATGTACCATACTATGAATTGAGTGAAAAGATTTAGAAACTTTAAGTCGTGGCGCAAATATTTTTGAAATGTAATAGTGAAGGTTACTAGTGAATTTTCTTCTCTTTTTATGTCTCGAAATATGAATTCCTCTTAGGTTATATTTTCTTGCTAGATCATAGTGAGAATGAAGAACTAATTTATCATGATATTTCCTTGGAATCATTTCAATAAACTCTTTCATCTTTGAACGAGTAAAATCTTTTTTCTTAATATGAAACACGTCTAATCCATTTTCGAAAAAATCTTCGATATGACGAATTTCTGATTTAGACTTATTGGGACTTGAAATAACTACTAATTTCATTAATATTTTAATTTTTCTTCAGCGAGTTTATAAATTAATGAAGCTTCTTTTTCAATGGCATTTCCCACAACTACCACATCTGCCCCTGAAGTATAGGCTAAAGACAATTTATGCTCGTCTACAATCCCCCCCCCTACAATTAAAGGGCATGTGATTTCTTCAGATACACTCTTTATAATTTCTTGCGAAACGGGGTCCTGAGCACCGCTCCCAGCATCCAAATAAATTAATTGCATTCCTAACATTTCACCAGCTAAAGCTGTGGCCTTTGCAATGGTGGGTTTATCGTTAGGCAAAGGTGCAGAATTACTAATATAAGAAGCTGTGGTTTGTTTACCTCCATCAACGAGCATATAACCGGTTGGCAACACTTCAATACCCATCTTTTTTAAATATGGAGCCGCAACAACATGATTGCCAATTAAATATTCTGGATTTCTTCCCGAAATTAGTGACAAAAACAAGACCGCATCAGCTTTTCCGTTTAATTGGAGAGGACTTCCCGGAAATAAAACAATTGGAATTGAGGAATATCCTCTAATGAGGTCAATGACCTCCCCCACTCCATTTCCATCCACTAAACTTCCACCAAGAAAAATAAAATCGACTGAACTTCTTTGAGCCAATTCAATTCTTTTAATTAATTCTTTCGGTAATGCATTATCTGGATCAATAAGTAATGCGAGCCCTTTTTGCCCCGCTGATTTTATCTGTTGAAACTTTCTTAATATCACGGTTACAATATTACTCATTCAGTGTGTAAACCAAAACATATTCTTCTTCAATATGATAATTGAGTCGTATTTTTTTTGTCGCATTTAGAATTTGGACCTTAGCCAAAAGAGTACCTTCCAAATTGATATTATTTGGAACTGTAATTTCCATCTTAGATTTGAATTCTAAAGAAGCAACATCCGAATACATTTTATATATGGCCTCTTTGGCTGACCAAATGATAGTAAAATAAATTACTTTATTCCTATGGTGTTCAGCTAATTCTATTTCCTTATCTGAAGCGAATTTCGATTTTATGCGTAATACCTTTTCAGTTATTCTTTCAATATCACAACCAACATCATACTTTGAATTCAAAACAACAGTAACCCACCCTTTCGTATGGGACAAAGAAATGCAACATGATTCATTTTGAAAAAAAGGTTTCCCGTTTGGTTTATAATTAATTATTTGATCCGGTTTAAGCTTATCCAAGAGACATCTTGCGGCAAGCCATTCTCTTTTTCGCCTTTCATTTGAAAAAGAACTAAATGAGAATAACTCTTCATCACTTAATCTCGTATTTTTCAATAACAAATCAAGATCTTCAGTGATTTTCCAAACTCCAACTTGGAGTAAATCCTCAATAAAAAAAATGTTTTTAACAGGCATAAACAACAAAGATAGCATTGGACGGATTTAAAAGGAGTAATAACCTTACTTTTGCATCCGTTTTTGAAAAAAGAAAAATAATGGAAAATACAAACACTGAAACAAGACCAAAATACAAGGTTAAAGACATTTCACTTGCCGAATGGGGTCGTAAAGAAATTAAACTTGCCGAAGTAGAAATGCCAGGGCTCATGTCATTGCGTGAGGAATATGGTGATTCTAAACCTTTAGCAGGTGCTAGAATCGCAGGATGTCTTCACATGACAATTCAAACTGCTGTATTAATTGAAACTTTAGTTGCACTTGGTGCAGATGTTACTTGGTCTTCTTGTAATATCTTTTCAACCCAAGATCAAGCAGCTGCTGCAATAGCTGCTGCTGGAATTCCTGTGTATGCGTGGAAGGGAATGACAGATGAAGAATTTGATTGGTGTATCGAACAAACTATTTTTGCTTTTGAAGGAGATCAACCATTGAATATGATTTTGGATGATGGTGGAGATCTTACTAATATGGTATTCGATCGTTTTCCTGAATTAACAAAAGGCATCAAAGGTCTTTCTGAAGAAACCACTACTGGTGTTCATAGACTGTACGACAGAAAAAAGAATGGCACTTTAGTTATGCCAGCAATAAACGTTAATGATTCGGTAACCAAGTCTAAATTCGACAACAAATACGGATGTAAGGAATCTTTGGTAGATTCAATCCGAAGAGCTACAGATGTAATGATGGCTGGAAAAGTAGCTGTAGTTTGTGGTTATGGAGATGTAGGTAAAGGTTCTGCTGCTTCTTTGAGTGGCGCTGGCGCTCGAGTTATAGTAACTGAAATTGATCCTATTTGTGCTTTGCAAGCAGCTATGGATGGTTACGCAGTTAAAACTTTAGAAAATGCGTGTACTGAAGCTGATATAGTTGTCACAACTACTGGAAATAAAGATATTGTACAGGGTCGTCATTTTGAAGCTTTAAAAGACAAAGCAATTGTGTGTAATATTGGTCATTTCGACAATGAAATAGATATGGCTTGGATGATTAAAAA
>Ga0209308_10000657_pt1 | contig 34183 bp, 26 predicted proteins | sample COGITO_mtgs_1204_3_FD_184806 | JGI IMG/M metagenome (GOLD analysis project Ga0209308, IMG submission 184806) | Pelagic marine microbial communities from North Sea - COGITO_mtgs_120405 (SPAdes) (version 2) | ecosystem: Environmental > Aquatic > Marine > Epipelagic ... | reverse complement strand
CGAATTAGCCGGATCGCGGCCCATTCTTGCACTACCCATTTCATGAATTCTATTCCCCGGCTTCGTTAAACTCACCTCATTCGCAGTGATATTCGTGCAGCCTGCAGCCTCCAACATGGCAACAGCATCCTTACTCGCCTCCTGCAGCATGGTGTGTTCGTTGTCGCTATAGGTCACGTTTAACAGAGCCAGCGGATTGCCCCAGCGATCGCGTTTGGAGGGGTGCAGCGTGACACGGTTCTCTGAGTTCGGCAGTTGTTCGCCGAAGGCGCCGATGTTGACGCGCCAAGGGCCAGGGTTCTTGTGTGCTTCTTTGAAATTTCTACCAATGCCCGCGATCTGTCCGCCGCCATTACCCAAGGGGCTGGAACCACCCTGGAAACCAAACCCGCGCAGATAAGGCTTATCCTGCCCGTTCAGGTTTGCGTAGCGCGGAATATAGATTCCACCACTAGGCCGTCTGCCGAATACTTTCTGATTGTCGAAGCCACTCATCAGACCAACCGCACCCGCGCCACTCACATGGTCCATCAGGTTTCTACCCACCTGATCGGAACGGTTTACCAATCCATTAGGATACGTCTCGGAGGTCGACTGCAGCAGAATCATCGCCGACGCAATGGTTGACGCATTTAGAAAAACGACTTTGGCCGTATAGAATCTCTTCTCGTTAGACTCGGCATCGACGATACGCACACCAGTAACTCTATTGGTCTGCGCGTCATACTCTAGAGAACTCACTATGGCATTGTGCACCATGGTCAGATTACCGGTACGCTCTGCCGCTGGCAGTGTCGCATTCAATGACGAGAAATAGGCCTTAAATGAACAACCGAAATGACATCGATTACGCACCTGACAATTCGACCTGCCCAATTCTTTCTGCTCATCCGTCGCATCGGTAAGATGGGCAATTCTGGCTGGAATAATATTTCGTTCGGGGAAGGTAGTTTCGACTTTCGCCTTGAGCGCCTTCTCTGCATCGGTTAATTCGAAGGCAGGTTGAAACACACTGTCGGGTAACTGCGGCAGGCCTTCGGCGCTACCGGCGATACCGATGAAGGTCTCTACCTTTTGATACCAGGGCTCTATGTCTTCATAACGAATTGGCCAGTCGATGCCATGACCGTCGGTCTTGTTCGCGTTGAAATCCAGATCACTCAGGCGATAAACCTGGCGCGACCACATGATAGAACGGCCACCCGTATGGTAACCCCTAAGCCAATCGTAGCTAGTTCCTTCCGCCTCTTCGTAGGGGTGCTCGTCGTCCTTCACCCAGAAGTGCTTGTTCGATTCCTTGATCGCATAGGCGACGCCGCCATACTGCTTGGGGTAGTGCTCTGCAATCTCGTCCTGCGCCACACTATCCAGATTCGGACTCTCCCAAGGTGCGAGATTATCGACATAGTCTCGCTCGGGAATTATTTCAGGGCCGCGTTCAAGTACTAGAACTTTCAAGCCACGCTCGGTGAGTTCCTTTGCGGACATGCCGCCACTCATTCCTGAACCCACTACAATTGCATCAAAATCTGCCACGGAGTAACTCCCTTTCTAAATCTGTTTTAACTTCTTGTTCCAGTTTGTTCTATTTTGTTCTTAAGCCTGGGTTTATATCTCTACACTTGGGTCCCATCTTCCGGGAACCGCTACCCACTTCAACTCTTCTGTGGCGCCACCCTCTGTGGCGAAGAATGACTGACTCATATAGCCCTTCACCCGTTTATAACCGTTTCCATCTCCCGCTGCCGCGAATGCCCGAGCGTCGAAGACTGCCAGTGCGCGCTCTGCAGTTTCATCATTCACCTGAAGAAAGTCTTCTCCTGCCTGTGTATCGAGGCTCTGCTTTATCTGAAGCAAAGCCTGGCGATGTGCATTCTTCGTCTCAGTGCTTGCCCAATCCGTCATGAGCCCGTCCATGTAACCCGGAACATTGACATCCAGAGCGCCTGGCGTCTCGGTGCGAGGAATAATGAGATCACTTACTCGCGACACCAATGCCATCTCAGCATCGGTATAGAAACGTGGCGCCGAGCCAGATTGCGTCGATAACACATTGGCTACGCCACCACATGCGGTAAGTGCTGTAGCACCACCTATTGATACGATCAAACCCTGAAGTACTTCGCGTCTTGTTCTCATGCTCTTGCCTTTTTCTTACTTTCTCTACCGATTTAAATTCTGTCTTTGTCTGGATTGTAGCAACTAGTAGACGATGTTGCGCACCGTATAGATACTCTGGGCGATCGAAGCGAGCCCGTCTTTTCCCGGCCTGTCATGTTCGACGAAGAAGTGCTTAAAGCCCGCCGTGTCGGCATAGCCGAATATCTCGGCGAAGTTGATCTCGCCTCGGCCCACGACTGCCATCCTACCAAACTCGTCCATGTCTTTAACATGGAGCATGGCGAAGCGGCCCGGATGCTTCTCGAAATAGGGAATTGGATCAACTCCGGCATTACGAATCCAATAGAGATCCAACTCCATATCGACAAGATCGACTTCGGTTTCCTCGAGGAGCACGTCATAGGGCAGGCGTCCATCGGTCATTACAAACTCGAAGTTATGATTGTGATAGCCCATCTTGATGCCGAATTCTTTACACATCTCACCGGCAACGTTCAAATAATTGGCGGTACGCTGATAGTCCGCGATACTGCGTTGGTTCTCTGGAAGAATGGGTACCACTATGTATTTCTGACCGAGTATTGCCGCACGCTCAACCTCTCCCTCGAGGTCGTCTTGTAAGGCCTGCAATTGAATATGTGCCGCCGGGGAGCTCATGCCGTTCTGATCGAGAGTCTGACGCACCTGCGCAGGCGATCTACCAAAATAACCGGCAAATTCCATTTCCTTATAGCCGATCTCGGCAACTCTAGCCAAGGTGCCCTCGAAGTCCTGGGACATCTCGTTGCGCAGCGTGTAGAGCTGCAGGCCTACCTTTTCTACGCGTCGACCCTGAGCCAACGCAGTCAGAGGCAGACCTGCGCCGGCCGCTAGAATTGTGGAGGAACGGAGAAAGCTGCGCCGACTAAAACTACGGGCTGTGGAAACGGTCTTGGTATTCAATTTTGTTCTCCTGCTTATTCTTATGCTTATTCTTATGTTCATTACATCGAGGGGTGTTTACAGGCCAGGAATATCTAGTCGCGGCGCCATGCACCACGTTGTAGATAGACTGCAACGATGACTATTATGCCTTGAACCGCGCCATTGAGGTAGTTACTTACGGCATCGGTCAGGTTCAGAATATTGCCTATTAGAGTGAGGATAAGCGCACCCACTACCGTGCCTCCAATCCGGCCATAGCCCCCCTTGAGAACAGTACCGCCGATAATCACAGCCGCTATGGCTTCGAGTTCCCAGAGTATCCCCGTCTGCCCCGATGCCGAACCCAGTCGAGGCACATAGATGATGGTGGCGATCGAGACGCAGACCCCCTGTAACATATAGGTCGCAGTCTTAACTCGGTCTACATGGATCGCCGAGTAACGTGCCACGCTTTCATTTGAGCCTACCGCAAAACAGTGCCTGCCGAAAACGGTCATGTTCAGAAGTACATAGCCGATTACGGCCACCGCGATAAAGACCCAGACCGGATAGGGCAGCCCCAGAAATACGCCGTAGTAAACTTCGGAATAGATATCACCGATGGTGAAGTTGAGTGATAGCGTGCCGCCATCTGCCATATAGGTTACTAATGACCGATAGATGCCCATGGTGCCAAGCGTGACAATGAAAGCCTCGATCTTGGCCTTGGTCGTTAGCAAGCCATTAATCAGGCCGGCTACTGCGCCAATGCCCAGGGAAGCAATGACGGCCAGAATGATTATCACCACCATCGAGTCTATGCTATCCATTAGCGCATTCATCAATAGAATCATGCAGCCGGATATGAACGCGGCCATAGAACCTACAGAAAGATCGATGCCCCCGGCGGTAATCACGAAGGTCGCGCCGATAGCGACAATACCGATGAAAGAACTACGCGCCAGGATATTGCTCAGGTTGCCACTACTGAGGAATGCATCGTTAACCAGCACACCAATGATAAAGATCGCGACAAGGGCTATGAAGGGTCCGGCTGTTTTTAGATCAAGCTTGGGCATTGGAAATTCCGCTGGTTTCTGATTCATTCTTTTGGGGTTTGTTATTCTGAGATTTACTTTTCAGACCTGTGGCATAACGCATGATTTCATGTTCATCTAACTCATCACCTGCCAGCACACCACTCAACTCCCCGTGATACATAACCGCCACTCGATGAGACAAGCCGATTATCTCAGTGATGTCAGAAGAGATAAGTATAAGAGAATGCCCCGATTCAATTAGTTGTGCGATAAAGTGATAGATCTGACTTTTTGTTCCTATATCGATACCGCGCGTAGGCTCATCGATAATAATAATACTGGGCTGGGCCTCGAGAATCTTCGCGAGCAAGAGTTTCTGCTGGTTACCCCCGGAGAGGTTGCCGGCCACGATAGACTTATCCTTCATACGAATGTCGAAGGTTTCGATTGCCTTCTCGAAGGCAATCGCCTCCGACCTAGTATCGATCAACAGGCGCGACATTTTGTGCAGGGAAAACAGGGAAAAATTAAAGCTCAGGCCTTTCTCCAGCAGCAGACCACTGCCCTTACGGTCTTTTGTGAGGTAGGCAATGCCCTTACCCCTGGCGCTGGAAAGCTGCTTAAAGTTGGCTCGCTCTCCTCGCACCTCGATAGTTCCGCGATTAGCCTTCGCCGCCTTTCTCAGGCCGAGGACTGTTTCCATCAAAGCGGTGCGCCCGGAACCGACCAGACCCGAGAAGCCAAGAACCTCACCCTTTCTCAATTCGAAGCTACTAGACTTGCTGTTCCCAGGAAGGAGCAGGTCACTGACCTTCAATACGACTTCGGCCTCGTTGGGCAAGGCCGGCATCTGGGGAAATAATGAGCTCAGCTCTCTGCCTACCATCAGGCGCGCCATATCGTCCTTGCTCAGCTTGGATGCAGGATAGCTACCAACCATTTCGCCATCACGAAGAATCGTGATCACATCGGCGATCTGTTCGATCTCGTCTAGCTTGTGCGAGATAAAGACGATAGCCACACCGTCTTGACGAAAGCGCTCGATAAGTTCAAACAATACCTGGCTTTCTTGTTGAGTGAGCACGGCAGTGGGTTCGTCGAGAATTAGAACCCGTGCATTTTTTGCCTGCGCCTTGGCGATTTCAACCATCTGTTTGGCAGATACGGCCAGCCGATCGACCGTTGCATCGGGATCTATCTCACTGCGCAGAATGTCCAGATATTCCTGCGCCTTACGCTTCATTGCCTTCTTATTGAGAAACAGGCGTCCCTTGATCTCATTGCCAAGAAAAATATTCTCAGCTACGGTGAGCTGTTCGGCGAGGTTGAATTCCTGATGAATTAGGACAACCCCGGAACGCTCGGCGGTTTCGTTATCCCACTCAGTAAGCAGTTCTGCTTCGCCACCATCTTTTGCCAGCAGTAACTCGCCACTACTCAGCGGCTCGAAGCCAGAGAGAATTTTAACCAGTGTCGATTTGCCAGCACCGTTCTCGCCGAGAATTGCGTGCACTTCTCCGCCACGCAGCGTTATATCAAGACCATGTAAGACTTCGACAGGACCGAAAGACTTATGCAGGTTCTTGACCGATAGCGTGACGATGTTGTGTTCTTCTTCTGACATTTGAATTTAGTTGGGCCGGTTCCACATATTTTCCAGCACGGTACTGCCTAAATTATTCTGACCCTCTATGAGGTATTCACGCATTCGAGCCACAACTTCGGGATACTCGCGCGTATAGCTATAGGTTTCAGAGGGGTCACGTCGCACATCGAATAGCAGGCCGTTAGGCCCGTAATAGGAATCAGGATTATCGAAACTAGGCACCGCAGCTCTGTACTGTGATTCTACCACCAGCTTCCATTGGCCACTGCGCACCCCCGCGATCCGATCTCTATCGAAAAGGAACAGCGCCTCGTGCGGCGAGGCAGCCCCATCAACCAACATGGGAAGAATATCCTTGCCATCGATAGGACGATCGGTAGGCAGATCGCCACCCGCCAGTTTTATCAGGGTTGGGAATATATCGATATTCATGGCCGGCTCGTTAGATACCAGCCCGCCCGGTATTGTGTCAGGCCATTTCGCGATGAAAGGCACACGCTGGCCGCCTTCCCAAGAGCTGCCCTTGCGATCACGGTAGGGGCCGGGGCTTCCCTCAAACCAGGGGCCATTGTCTGAGGTAAAGATAACGAGCGTATCTTCTTCGAGGCCTAGCCTATCCAGGGTGGCCAGTATCTGACCAACACTCCAGTCTATAGTCTCAACAACATCGCCATAGAGACCGGCCTCGGATTGACCACTGAACTCATTTGACACGTAGAGCGGCACATGGGGAAAAGTATGGGGCATATAGAGGAAGAAGGGCTCATCCTGATTGTCCTCGATGAAGCGAACCGCCTCCTGCGTATAGCGCTGGGTTAGAGTATTCTGATTCACTGGATTCTCTATCATCTGATCTTGACGGTACAGTTCCAGGGGCGTCATGTCGTTGCTATGTAACACGCCAAAATATTCGTCGAAGCCCTGTGTGAGAGGCGACCATTCCAGGCGGCTGCCCAGATGCCACTTGCCAAACAGAGCCGTCTGATAGCCCAAGGGTTTTAAGGCCTCTGCTATGCTCAACTCTTCGTCGGCGAGATGTACGTCATTAGTCGGTCGCGCCACATCGCTGACGATATCGAGCCGTATTGGGTAACGACCGGTTAGCAGCCCCCCCCTTGCGGCGGTGCAAACATTGGCACTTGAATAGAAACTGTCCAGCCGCGCTCCCTGTAGAGCCATAAGATCCAGGTTAGGCGTCTTGATTAACTTCGAGCCATAGACACCCAAGTCTCCATAACCCAGATCATCCGCCATGATAACGATGAAATTCGGCTGTCGCGCCTGCTGTGCCTGTGCGCCGGCAAAGAGGCTCGCCCCCAATAGCAGCAGAAATAGTTTCGCGAGTCGTCCCATACTTTTCCCCGATGCAATTCTTGTTGTTTTTAGTCTATCTCTAAATTCTGGCTTCGACTAATTTGCCGTGCCCGGCATGATCTCGAAGCTGGAATCGAATGTAAGCAGCACAGAGGCGAGCTCAAGCAACACGGCCTGATTTCCTGCAACGGTGCCCGCGCCAGCCTGTAACTGTGAGGCTAGCGTCCCCTGCCCCATGATTACCGTCTCTAGATCGCTACGGTCCATGGTGATGGTCACATCGGGAGTATCAGACAGATAGCCTTCTATGTTCGAAAGCGTACCTCCGCTCATCTCCACGACAAAGTTCTGTCCGGTATCGGGAGAGATAAAATTCATCGTAAAGTTCATAGCATCGGCTTGCTCGCTGTCGACTCGGGTAGCAACAGCATCCCACCACTGCGAAGTGGTCATGGCTCTGGCGAGGCTGGGGCTAGTCCCTCTTGCGGCGGCTACCGTGGGCGCGCCGTTTCTCAGCTCCTGCGCCGAGGCGAGGAAGACGTTGCGCATGCTAGCGCTCTCATACTGATAGCCTAGCTGCTCGAACACAGAAGCGAGCAGGTCCTTCGCAGCGCCATTGTCGGGCTGCGCGTAGACCAACTTGTTAAGAATCTCCATCGCCAATCTATAGTCGCCAGAGTCATGCAGGGATTGTGCGCGAGTCATAATCGCCTGTGCGCCCCCCATCATCTCGACGTACAGGGGAGCGGAGTCGGAGGGAGACAGAGGTGCCAGAGTGGCTGGATTCCCATCCCAATATCCCAGGTAGCGATTCAAGACTGCGCGAGAATTATGGAACTCGGAGCCATGATACTGCCGTGCGCTCCACTGCTGCGCCAGAGAGTCCGGCACTTTGTACTCGTTGTGAATTTCATTGATGGTCACACCCCGGTTAGCGAGATTCAGAACCTGATTATTCAGATTCGCATAGGCGTCTCGCTGCGTGCGCATAACTTGCTGAATGCGCTCATTACCCCAGCGGGGCCAATTGTGGGACGCGACCAAAACTTCGGCCTCTCTCCCGAATCGGTACAGAGCCTCATTGATCTGTTTAGACCATTGCAGTGCATCTCTAACCAGTGCGCCGCGCAGGGTGTAGACATTGTGTACGGTAGCCGTAATATTCTCAGCCGCCCAGAATACTTTCTGCTCCGGAAACCAGGTATTCATCTCTGCCGGTGCTTCGGTGCCAGGTGTATTCTGAAACACCAATCTCACGCCATCGATTACATGTTCCTCATAGTCATCTTCGATGACTAAGCTGGGCGCGATCAAGCCAGTGGTTCCTGCCGCAAGCGCCTTTCCGATTGCCGAGTCAACTTGACCATAGGGCCCCGAGGGAATGCCACGACCGTATTGCAAGCCCGCCCTTCTCGACATCGCATTACCCGCATAGACATTCTCAGCGATCGCCTCCTCCATGAACCCGGAAGGCGCAATCACCAGCACCAGGCCTGCCTCGACATCTTCCTGGCTAATCACACCCCTCACGCCGCCGAAGTGATCGATGTGGGAATGGGAGTAGATGACCGCTCTAACCGGCAGCTCACCCAGCTGCTCGTTAGCTAAGGCGAGTGCCGCCGCTGCAGTTTCCGATGTCAGCAACACATCGAAGAGAATCCAACCCGTATCGCCCTTCACCAGCGTCATATTCGCCAGGTCGAAACCACGCACCTGATAGAGAAAATCCGGCACCACTTCATAGAGGCCGAAGTTCATGTTGAGCGTTGCCTGCCGCTGAAGAGAGGGATGGATACTGTCGTAATCGGCATCTTCCAGCAGAAAGTCATAACGCGTCATATCCCAGACGACACGACCGTTTGCGGCAAGAATCTGCCGGGAGTCAGGCTCTGCGACGAAGCCTCTACTAGACTCTTCGAAGTCTCGTTGGTCCTCGAATGGCAGGCTACTGCGCAGATCACTCTGTAACTGCACCGTGGAGCTGCTTGGGCCTGAGCCCTTCTGATTGAAATGATCCTGCGCGCTAGCGGCGCTTGCGTACACGCCAAGCATGAAGAAGAGAACCGATAAACCAGCTAGACGAGAACTTTTTGAACGCAACATGGACATTCCCCTACTTTTTTTCTATATAGTTTTTATAATTTTTTATTACTGTGTATTCGAAAGCGTAGTCAACTTGTTCTATTGCAAGAATGCAAAAAAGCCAAGAGGCTTCGAAACCCGTTGGCTTTTTGCGTAATGCATTGTGCTGCATTGCGACCGAAACACTAAAAAACTGATTCGGCACTTGCTCACGTCTACAAGTGTGAGCGTGTGATCTCAACGTCGGCGTTACGGAAGAAAGACTGAAATTGTCTTTCGACTATGATCGCTTCCTGAGTCTTGCCTTGCGCTTCAAGCGCCTGAGAAAGACCGAACGTAGTCCAAGCGTTCTGCTGATTCCACTCCAGGTCTTTCCGATATACCGCTTCGGCTTCCGCTGCTCGCCCTGCTTCCAGCAACGCGGCGCCCAGATACAGACGAATGGATTGCGACCAATCCGGTGGCTCGGTATAGTTAAGGCTGTCCTGTAGTTGAATCGCTACATTGTAATGCATGATCGCCGCATCGAGATTACCCTTCGCTTCCTCGATCTCACCATTGAGAGCATGAGACGCTAGATTCAATACATGTGATGCAGGAGTTGGGCTCACGCCGTTATCATCCACGCCATCGGCTGTTATCTGAGCCTGAAGATTTGCCAGCTCTGCCTCTGCCGGACCCATATGACCCTTAGCTACGTGAGCACTGCCCATCACATAACTCCACATACCTTTAAGATAGGGAGCCTCATACTGACTATTCACGGCATTGTCTGCGTGAATTTTGTCCCACTTGCCAAATACCTTATCCGTAATCCAGGTATGGGCTATGTTCTTCAAGCCGCTGGTGATATCAGGCTCAGTGCTTCCGGCATTCTTTGCCGCCGCCGCAGACGACTCAGCATAGTTGCCCTGAAGCATGTTTGCATAGCGCACGAAGTCCAACGCATGGCCCTTGTGTATTTTATGTGACAGTGGATAAGTGCCTATCATTGGGAAGTTAGTATCGCCCCAGATTTCGGCGAATTGCGCATCCACAATTTGCGATCTCTCGTTGATGTCGATTGCCTTCTCGTACTCACCGACTCGCAGATAGATGTGTCCTGGCATGTGTACCATATGACCAGAGATAGGCACTGTCGCCTCAAGTTTCTGCGCGGCTGGCATGGCAAGCTCAGGCTGACTGGATGCTTCCATCAAGTGGATATAGAGATGGTTCGCGCCAGGATGATCATGCTCGGAACGCATTGCTGACTCGAAAGCCGCCTGTGCTTCTGCCGTACCTGGCTTGGCAGCCCCATCTGCCTCCCAATAATCCCAACGCGTTGTATTCATATAGGACTCGCCGAATATGGTAGCTATGTCTGCATCGTCTGGATACTTGTCATGCAGATTACGCATGGCGTCGACGAAGGCGAAGTCTCTTTCTCTGCTATCGGGAATCGCGTCCTTATTGTAGAGGACGAACAGGGCATTGATCATGTCGCGCTCGCGCTGGGTGCCATTATTGGCAAGGTCCAGAGCCCTGCGGATCGCCGCAAGACCGGCGCCCTGGGGATCGTCCGGAAGGCCCGCATAGCGACTGTTCGGGTTTGGACCGGCAGCATGAGCCAGACCGAAGTGAGGCATTGGGCTGTCTGGGTCCAGACGTGCCGCTTCCTGGTAGGAGGCGATTGACTCGGGGAAGTAGAAACTCCAAGCCATGCGCAATCCCTGGTCGAAGAAAGCCTGCGCCTCGGCAGAATCTGTGGTGATTTGGCGACTATACGTGCCGCCACCTGGAATCATAATAGCCAGAGCTTCATCGCCCTGCGCCATCAGATTCAGTTGTGGTACGAGTAATACGGCTGCGGCTGCAACCGAAATGACTAGTTTTCGCATAAACTTAAACCCCATTAACTTACTGATTTTATTCTATTATTTGATTAATTCGATACTTCAGGTAGTAGCGGCTTACTGTATCTTTCTACTGTCATAGAATGACCGAGCGCAGCCTAAAGCTGGTAAGCAGTATAACCCATTGCGAGTGTATTGGAGCCTCTTAGGGCACTTTTGAGGCAATAATCGATCACGTCCTAGAGGTCCGCATAGCGCGGCAAACCTAGAGCCAAGTCGTTCAGCTCGGCTCTGCAGCAAGCCTATAGCTTGCTTAGCTTAGGGGGTGACCGGGTTAGCGGTAATTGTCTGTCCAGCGAAAGCAAGAGCAGCGGCGCCGGCCAGGTTCCAATTGCCCTGGGCATCGGCTGTGACGGTAGCCAGATCTCTGCCCCCAACACTAACCTGCACTGTTTGGCCCGCTTGAGCATGACCTGTCACAATAGTCATCCCGTCATTGGCATTTACACCGCTTAGAACTGAAAAATAGATGTAGTCTTTCTCACCACTGTTGGCGCCATTAGCTGCCTTCTGCATACGGCCCACACTGCCATCAGAGAAAACCACGATACCACCATCCCAGGCGTTGCGTTCACTTGGAGCCAGTGCCTGAAGATTGGCTGCCATGGTAGGCATTAATTGGCCAAGCGCCCCGGAGCCGTTAAGGTACTGGTACCCAGCATCCGCCACAGCGGTGTAGGGCTGAGTGATTGTGGGTAGCTGGCTCGACGCCGCACCCGCCAGCTGGTTAACACTGCTGCCCGCCATATACAGACCCACGACTTGAGTGCCAAGGGGCACGCCTCTCTGCTCACCGGTGTAGGCCGAAAGCGCAGTGGCTCCGGTGATTGATCTCATCAGGTTCACTGCCTCCACCGTTGGCACGATGCTAGGTGCCACTATCACCGCTGGAGTAGGCACAGCAGGTGTAGGGATAACCGCTCGGGAAGGGACAGCCGCTAGAGCCGCAGTCGGAACTGGCGCAAGCGCACCACAGGCAGTTAAGGCTCCACCTACAGGGATTTGACACGCAGCTACATCACCGCTGCTTAGTGGCACAGAAAAACTGATCATTGATTCAGATATTACGGCTCCCGGATTCACGATGTTAGTCAACGAAAACTCATCATAGGCAGCCCTGGCGACCCTCACTCCCTGTTCACCCTGAATATCATAACTCGCGCAGACCAGGAAAACGGGTTTATAGCCTTGCAGATTTCCGCCGCTGACCGCGTCGAAACCCACAGACAATCTGGCATAGTCATCCCCTAGATTGGCCGTTCCGCCGGCCGCAACTATCTCACCGCAGTCGCTGATTTCGCCCCTCGATAGATTAGCCTGTATTCCGGTGCGCACCGCATCGTATCGCAGCACAATTTCCGTTGACTGCGCTCTCTCAATATATGTTCGATACACAGGAACTGATATCGCTGCCAGCAGCGCGAGGATTGTAATCACAGTTAACAACTCAAGAAGAGTGAATCCTTTAGTGTTCTTTTTCATCTGTTTCTCATTCTCACTATTCCAAATAATTAATTATAACGAGCGACCAGAAATGAGCCTTATATTGACTCCCAATTCCGCTCAATCTGCTCCAGCTTGGATACCCCACCTGAAGTCGAGCTTTTCACTTATTGCCTGCTGAATGATTTCAACAATATCATCCGCTTCGACATCTCGAGTCACGAACCTCGAGGTAGAGCCATGCTCTCTCAGCAACGCTTCCCAGTGCTGCTTGCTTGCAGGAAGCCTTATCAGTGCCGGTAGTCTAGCCCACGCCAGATGACGGCGATAGTCGGCTACCGATGCAACAATCTCGTCATCGCTCAGGCTTTCATTGAACTCTAGCACAACGAGATCGACGTTCTCGTGCTCATGGAGAATTGTTTCACAGCCCTCGGAGCCATCTGCAGTAAACACTTGCAGCCAACTGTTTTCTAGAGCGGCCTGCAACTGTTTACTGGATTCATCCAGGTCTCCAGCAATAGCTATGGCATTTCTTTCCTTCTTGCTCTGTTCACCTGATTCACTTAGCGCACTTAGGTCCGGAAGCTCACTGCCGTATTCATCCACCAGTGCAAACCAGAATTGATGACCAATCACCCGCGATGCCTCTGCCGCCGTTGTAATTCCAGAAATAATAAGTCGCGATGCCGACATCGACATAGAGTTGAATGTGCCGCGCATTGCCGCCTTAAACTTGGCGATGTCGTTCTCACCCCCGAGTAGCAGTTCACGCTGCTCCTGATTAATCTCGACCAGTTCGGCAATTACGGTACGGCCGTGATAGCCGCTGAACTCACACTCCTGACAGCCCACCGGTTCGCAAGCCTGATCGACATGGGTGACCGTCTTGAATGCCTTGGCAGCTGGGTCTGTTGATTCAACATCACGCTTGCAATGATTGCACAATTTACGCAACAGGCGCTGAGACATAATCCCGGACAGTGATTCGGCAAGAATTACCGGGTTAATGCCGAGATCTAGCAGTCTGGGAATGGCACTGAGGGAATCGTTGGTATGCAGGGTTGAGAATACCAGGTGTCCGGTGAGCGCCGACTGCATGGCGATCTGCGCAGTCTCCTCGTCTCGAATCTCACCGATCAGAAGTACGTCGGGGTCTTGGCGTAATATGGCTCGCAGGGCACCTGCAAAGGTCATCCCCGCCTTGTCATTGACTTCTGTCTGACTCAAACCCTGCATCTGATATTCCACCGGATTCTCAACCGTCATGATTGAAGTGGCTTCGTCGTTGAGGGTGCTAAGAATCGAATAGAGTGTCGTCGTTTTGCCCGAACCGGTTGGGCCGCACACCAGAATTACTCCCGACGGTCTTGCGGACAACCGCTGCACCGTATGGATTTCGTCGAGAGAGAAACCAATATCCGTCAGCTTGTAAACGGATTGGCGATTAAGAAAACGAACGACCAGCTTCTCCTTATGCCCCGCAACCGGCAAGGTTGAAATACGCAGATCGTATTCGCGACCATCGACCTCTACCAACATGCGCCCATCCTGAGGCACCATATTGCCAGTTGGGTCCATTCCTGCTTTCGCCTTGAAGTGACGAATCATCGCATCGGCTACTTTATCGGGGAGCAATGTTAGTCGCTTCAACATGCCGTCTACTCGAATACGCACCACGGAACCATTCAGGAAAGGCTGCACATGCATGTCCGAGGCATTCTGATTCACCGCCTGCAACATGAGCTGTCTTGCCAGGACAGGGGTCGCACGATTCTCTGTAGCCGAATCTCCCGAGTCAGTAAGGCTAAGGCCTTTTGTTATAGGCTCGTTGCCAATGGCACCTTGCTGCACGGATTCAATCCCGCGGGCAATAGCCTCCGGAGAAGCCACGATCAGTCGGTAGTGGCTATCGAACATGAATGCCAGAGCCTCAATCAACTCTGCATCCAGAGGGTTCCCTGTAGCTATAACCGGCTCGCCTTCCTCCATGCCCACAATGGCAATATGAAAACGCGACAGAGTCTTCCTTGGAATCTTTCTGGCGAGTTGAGCGGGAGTCTGGATGTCGCCACGATGAAAGGGTACGCCGGCAATTTCGGCAATTTGCTCGCAGAGCACCACCGAGCCTACCTCTGTCTCGTGCTCAATCTTATTCCAGAACTGGACTACGTTAGCGTCAGCTTCCAGAGGCTTTAATCTATTATCGGAATCGAACCGATCTCGGTACAATTCGTATAGTGTCTGTAAGGAATTTTTTTGAGCGTCAGCAAGCATGGCGACAGTGATAGTCCTTATTATAGTTACTGTTTTATTAGTTAAGCTCTATCGCTAAGAATAGATAAATAGATAAATTTTAGTACTACTTAGTTACCACCGGAAACTGTGATTTCCCCAGTGCTATCCATTTCCACGACTACGCCGCGAGATTGCACGCTGAGGAAGTACCCTCCTGGAAACGCGGTGTAACTAACGACCGCTCCAAGGGCTGCGTTGGGTAATAGGGCTGGGCGGAGCCCATCAACGGTGGCAAGCTCGACTGACTCTCGGGCTTGATACAACAGATCGGACAATTGAGCCGCAATGACGGTCGAGCTAGGTGCTTCTTGCTGCTGCGCAGCATAAATCACATAGGCGAGCACAATGATGAATAGCGGGACCAGTGGCTTGTATTGACCCATGCCCTTGCGTCTAGGCCTCGCCTTCTCAGCCTTTTCAATAGTGGTTGCGACTTCGATATTCGCATTATCGATCAGCCGACTTAGATCATCATTATTCGTCATCATTGCCTCTACATGGATTGTAGTGATTACTGGGGGCTGTTGCAAAGCACCTCAACTAGCTCCCATATCCTTATACGCTTATAGTAGGAGAAGCAGACCACTCTTGAATATAGCTTGATGTGGGAAAGTTTGTTAAAACATCCTTAGTACTTAGAAGTTTCCTTTCCTCAGAGAGACAAACATGCAAGAAACTATCGTCCTGGACGTATTCACCGACTACATCTGACCCTGGTGTTACCTCAGTACCGTGAGTATTGAAAAATTGAAGCAGAACTACCCGGTGAAAACACGCTGGATACATTTCCCGCTACACCCGGAAACGCCCCAGGAGGGCAAGTCTCTGGCAGAACTGTTCGCTGGTCGCGACCTCGCTCCTATGCGCGAGCGGCTGAAGGGCCTAATGGCTGAAGCTGGGCTCGAGTATGGCGATCGTACGCACACCTTTAATAGCCGTCTTGCCCAGGAGCTAGGCAAATGGGCCGACACCCAGCCAGGTGGGGAAGCTATTCATGATGCCCTGTACCGCAGCTACTTTGTGGACAATAAGAATATCGGCTCTATCGAAGTGCTAGTAGACGTTGCGGAGGCGGTCGGCCTTGACGGCATTGAGGCCAGACACATAATCGAGAATAGGGTATTTAAGAATGCCGTCGACGAAGACTGGCAGCGCTCTAGAGAGGTTGGTGTTACTGGGGTGCCTACATTTCTCGGAAATGATCTGATTGTTGTAGGCTGTCAGCCCTACGAGACGCTAGAGAAATTTGTCTCGCACTTAATGGAAATGAACTCGAAGCAGAATGAGGCAAAATGATGTCCCGCAGAACCGCACTCGTAACTTGTATCGATAGCTACATGGGCCCAGCCATTAGCGAGAAGTTTGAAGAGATTGGAATTGATGTGATAGCCGGCCCTTCTGATCTACATAGCGAGGCTCAGATAAATAAATTAGTCGCAGATGCCGGTCACATCGACATTCTCGTAGCCAATCTTGCGGAACCGCCAATGACAGGCCCGGTGCAAAGTATCGATAGTGATAACTGGAATCTATTGTTCGACTCTCTTGTGCACCCTCTCATGTATCTAGTACGCGCGGTCACGCCACAGATGTTAGAAAGAAAAAGTGGGAAGATAATTGCTATCACCAGCGCCGCACCACTGCGAGGAATCCCCAACAATGCGGCTTACTGTGCAGCCCGTGGCGCCCAGAATGGTTTCATCAAGGCAGCAGGACTGGAACTTGCGCGCAGCAATATTCAGGTTAACGCCATAGCGCAGAACTACATCAACAACAGCACCTACTACCCAGACGACCTACTCGACAATGAAAAATTTCTGGATCACGTTAAGCGTAACGTGCCCAGCAATAAGATAGGCGCAGCGAGCGAAACGGCGCAACTCGCAGCCTACCTCTCACAAGAAGACTGCAGGCATATGGTTGGACAAGTGATTCCATTGGCGGGGGGATGGGCGACATAGACAGCCTTGCCTAGATGGAAACGACTGTCCCTGTGCGTTTATTCTACTCGTTCTCTTATTCTGTTTCTGGCCCTGCTACTACCCCATTATCGTGTAGCTTGCCGATCTCACTATCAGAAAGCCCCAGCGTATCTGCGAGGATCTCATCGGTATGCTGACCCAGAATCGGGGCCGGCTTTACAGGGGCACTTTCCAATCCTTCGAAGTGCAATGGGTTCGATGGCATAAGATACTCACCGATGCCCGGCTGCTCTACTCTTTCGAATAAGGGGTTATCAACACTGCAATCGACATCATTCTCTACCAGTTGCTCTATGGTTTGATAAGGCCCCCAACATACCGAGGCCTCATCGAGAGATCGATACACGGTTTGCGAATTTCGTTGCAAGAACCAGGGCTCGAAAAGTTTTCTCAGTTGTTCACGCGCTCTATAGCGATCGCCTTCCTTAGCAAAATTCAACCCAAGTTCTAGCTCAAGTGCCGCCACAACTGTTTCGGTCTCGGTAACCCTTACGATAGCCTTCCATTGATTCGGGCTAACACCAACTATCATTACCCGCTCGCCATCTTTGCATTGAAAGTCATGACCAAAACTGCCGAATACGTGATTCCCCACTGCCTGCCGCGGCGCTTGATTAACTTCCGCCTCGGCGAGATAACCGAGATGCCCCATCGTGGCGAGAGCGACATCGGCCAGGGCCAACCGGATAAACTGCCCCTCGCCATGAATTCGTCTATGGCGTTCGGCTGTGAGCAGACCAAGCGCTATATGCTGGCCCGCGATAACATCCCACGCAGGGAAGGGGTTGTTGCTCGGGGTTTGTCCATCGCCGGTGAGGAACGGCAGACCTATCTTACTATTCACCGTGTAGTCCAGCGCGCTGCCACCATGGCGATCGCCGGTCAGATTCAGGTAGATAAGGTCAGGCCGCAGCGTGCGCAACGCCGCATCTGCCAGCCACCCCTTAGCTGGAAAGTTCGTTAGAAAAATACCTGCGTCATCACCGTCGGCAGCGATAAGCTGAGCGACGAGCTGCTGACCTTCGGGTTTACGAAAATCTACGGCAAAGGAGCGCTTACCCTTATTCAGGCTGTGCCAATAGAGACTCTTGCCCTTGTCGGTTATGGGCCAGCGCCGATAGTCGATGCCTCCACCGATCTGATCGAAGCGAATGACATCCGCTCCAAGCTGCGCGAGTGTCATACCGCCAGAGGGGGCCGCAATGAACGCACTGCCTTCGACAACACGCATACCACTTAATAATGCTTGCAATTGCGCTCCAATATTTAGACAAATTTATTCGATGAGAAGATAGCCATTGTTAATAACAACTTTATCCTGCTCTAGTGACTTACAAAGAAACGTCATCTCATTTCCGCTGTGCCATATCTCGGTTCTAATAGTTTCCCCCGGGTAGACCGGCGCAGAGAACCGCAATCGCATGCGCTTGAAGCGCGAGGTATCGTAGTCACAACAACTTTTTAACAGCGCATGGGTGGCCACTCCCATGGTGCACAGCCCGTGCAGAATCGGCGCTTTAAACCCTGCCGCCCTCGCCGCATCTGGCGATGCATGTAATGGATTAAAGTCACCGGACAATCGATAGATGGGCGCCTGCTGCGGCAATGTAGGCAGGTCGCAGACAATATCTGGCTCAGTCTTGGGCATGACATCTGTCTTCGGAGTCGGCTTGCGCTCGCCCCCAAACCCCCCATTGCCTCTGGCGAGTATGGTTGTAACCAGCGTACAAATATCTGCTCCGGTGGCGACGTCACGCACGACTCTGTCAGAGACTATAAGTGCTCCTATACGTTCTCCCTTGTCAGTAACTTCTGTTATTCGCGTCTTCGCCTCGACGGTGCCGCTACTGGGAAAGGGTCGGTGCATGATGATCTCCTGCCCCAGGTGCAGAACCTTCAGCCAGTCGAGCCCAGTGTCGTCTTCCCGTGCCCAGAAACCCGGGTGCGCCATCATTACCGACTGGCTAGGCATTACCTTCAGGTTCTCTTCAAATACGAAGCGCAGACATTCTTCATCTAGAGGGTCTATTCCCATTCCAATGCCTAACGCATATAACATGCAGTATTTGGTAGTATATGTCTGTCGAACAGGTGGAAAGTCCTTGTTCAACAGTTTTTGCGCATCGAATGTCATTAAGCTACTACTCTGTCGAAATTATATACGAGAATGCTCAGCTAGCATCTTCAATTAGTTCTCGGGCTACAACTTTAATCGCCAGCACTTCTTCTGCGCCTTCAAATATGGAGAGTACGCGAGCATCGACGAACAGACGACTTACCGCGCTTTCTTCCGCATAGCCCATGCCCCCGTGAATCTGCAACGCTTCGCGACTTAGCATCTCGGCAGCGCGGCAACTAAACAATTTAACCAGGCTAGCCTCCATCTGACCGTCGCCTTCGTCCATGAGTTTTGCTACAGAATAACTAAACTGCCGTGCAGCTGTGAGCGTGGCTAGCAACCTAGCTAACTTAACCTTGGTAAGTTGGAAGTCTGCCACGGCACTGCCGAAGACTTTACGGTCCTTCGCATACGACAGCGCGCATTCGAACGCTGCCTGCATCACGCCGGTTGCCCTTGCCGCCGTCTGAATTCTGCCGCCTGCAAAACCGGCCATGGTATAATAAAAGCCTTTCCCCTCTCCTTCCTTCTCGCCAACAAGATTCTCAGCCGGCACGAAGAAGTCTTCGAAGAACAGGTCATAGGAATGCATGCCACGGTAGCCAATAGTCGCAATCGCCTTTCCCTTTATCGATCCTCCACCTTGTTGCTCATGCGTAAATTGATGTCCTGCAAACGCCGGCTTCTCTACGAGGAACAGACTAAGCCCTCTGTGGCCTAGCGTGGGATCCGAATTCGTCCGGGCTAATACTACTAATAGCTGAGATTTCCCGGCAAAGGTGCACCAGGTCTTGCTACCGTTTAATAGCCAACCATTCTCAACAGGTGTCGCCCTGAGTGAAACTGCGGCAACATCGGAGCCTGTATTGGGTTCGGTAATGGAGATCGCACAGAGTATTTCCCCAGCGGCGAGTGGGGGAAGCCATTTCTGTTGCTGTTGCTGAGTCCCTCCACTTAACAATGCTCTTGCTGCGATCTCCGGCCTTGTAATCAAGCTGCCGGCAGCGCCAAGAGAGGCTCGCGACAACTCTTCCGTGACAACAATCATGCTCAGGCTATCGGGTCGTGAGTCCGGTTGCAGGCCGCCGAAGCGCTCGGGTATACAAGTACCGAAACAACCCAGCTCTGCCGCTGGCCGCAATATAGAGTCGGGAATATCTTCATCGTTGCGATGGATCTGTTCGGCGAGAGGCATTACCACGTCATTCGCAAAGCGAAAGAAAGTCTCCCGAACCAGCTCTTTCTCTTCATCCAACAGTGACGGTAGTCGTTGCACATTCTTGTCCGCTATCTCAGCACCCAGGCGCGCCAAACATTCTGAGCTCGCATAGAGATCCAGTAATTTCTTGAAATTTTCGCGCGCGTGAAATCCAAGAAGCTCGGATTTATCCAGATCTACATCTGACGCTCTAGCGATCAAACGATTTAAGACAGCCTGTAGAGTCTCGACACAGAAGCTCAAGGCGAGCTGCTGCGTTAGCTCATCTGTGGGCAGACTCTTGGCATAGTCATTAAATGCCGCTACTGCGGATAGTTCCGCGACAGAGAACGCGAGCTCATAGCTCGGCAACTGCCAATCGTCGAGTAGCTTGCCGTCCAGTTTGTCATTAGTGGAACACTTTGCCTTGATGTTGGAACAGGCACGCAGCACTTGCTGTTTGAGCGCAACAAGTTCCGCATTCGCTTCTTCAAGATGTGTAGAGTGTGACGCCATGGATGTAGGGCTCAATCGAGACAAGAATTTGCATGCTTACCGTATACCCTCTCCACGCGCCTTCTTCTAGAGGTCGCGTCTGAAGGAGCGGGGATTTTATTCGATATCGTCGACAATTGCTAAGTAAGCCGGGCTAGCGAAGAGACAAGCCAGGTCGTAGCGAGAGAATGTCTGGAAGAATAATCGTAGAATTAGGGCAAATGACTGAGACACCTAGAATAATGAGACTACGCTGCTTCGTAGGCATACCCTGCCAGCTGCCCGATGCCGCACAGCCACTACTTGAAGAGCTGAAGCGCTTAGCGCCGAGGGAAATAAGGGTTGTGCCCACTGCGAACCTGCATATCACACTCAAATTCATCGGCGCGGTCGATCAGGATCAAGTCGGCTTCCTCGATTCGATTCTTCGATACCGCAGCAGCAAGCAGGCGGTTCTAAACCTGCGCTGCCATGGCATAGAATTCCTCAATAATTCAGTTTGCATGGGAATAGAAAGCACTGATGCCCTCGAACAGCTGGCTTTAAGACTTAATGAGGGCTTCGCGTTTCTCGGCTATGCCGTAGAGGAGAAAAAATTCATACCTCATATAACGCTAGCCAGATTTGATAAATCCGCAAAAGGCCTTCTCAAGGATGTAACAGCAAAGTACAGCGACAGACACTGGGGCAACTTTACCTTCGATCGCTACCAACTATACCGTTCGGAGACCTTACCCGAGGGCGCAAGGTATACAGTCCTTGGCGACTACCCGCTGTGCGGCTAGGTTTTCAAACTCTTGCACTACTTCTTTTACCCGCCTGCAGGCCCATGTTCAAAGACTAAGTGGCACTGCCCCTTCGTTGTTCTGATTACACACAACTCTTATCTACAGTTCACTCTTTGTAGTCTTTGTTGATTAGAGAATTTAGGACATGGTCTTCCCATTTTCCATCTATCTGAAGAAAACGCTTCGCGTATCCTTCGCGCTCAAACCCAAGCCTCTTTAGGAGTGCCTCGGATCGTGTATTCGCAGGCATATGATTTGCAATAATGCGGTGCAGCTTGAGCTCCGAAAACACGTAGCCTATAGTGTGCTCTACAATCTCCTGCATTTTCCCCTGTCCTTCAAAATTTCTATCAACTGAGTAGCCCATGTGGCAGGACTGAAAAACGCCGCGAACGATATTACTGATCGAGCAGGTTCCTATAAGCTGGGATTCGGAATCATTGGTGCCGATGAAGTGCACCGACTTATCCTCTTCGAATTCTTTTTCCCGCTCGATAAGGCGAAGACTCCAACTAGCTACCGAATGATGAGTCCTCGGCATAAGCGGACTCCATTTTTTGAAATGCGCCAGATTAGCCTGGTAATAGTTAGATAGAATTATTTCATGACCAGGTCTGCTGCGGATGATCTTCATTGCGCCTACAGCCTCTTCAACATGAGCAGGGCACGCTCGTCCCTGTAGGTAAACTCGCCTATAGCCTCCCAGCCTAAGTCGGCATAGAGCCCGCCTTCTAGATCGATCGTCTGCAGATACAGATGCGGAAGCTGCAACAACTTAGCCATCTCGACGACCCGCTGGCTCAACCTGGATGCGATCTTTTCACCTCGCGAATTTGCCTCCACGAACACACTGCCCAACCAGTAGTGGTAATCGGGAAACAGCTCCGCCAGCTCCTGATCTTTCAGCGCAGCACTACCAACCGGCCGGCCGTCTACTGTAGCGAGTATATGAATCGGTAGCCCACTAGACTTAAGAGAGGATCGCAACTGTTCTCTGGCTATATCGACGTCCTCACCGATGCGATCGGCCCAGATAGTTCGCCACCAATCGATAACCAGCGGCACATCTTCCGGACGATCAGCCAGCAATTCGAATTCTAGTTTCCGGCTTCGATCCATTATCTAGTCTCTATAGATTAAAATTAGATATTGCAGTCTAAAGATACGCCGATAATAAGCTCCAATTCAATGTGGCGTGAGAACTATTCCTACAAACGGAAGAGGCTTTCCTGACTCCCGCTAGCTTACCGATTCGCCGCATAAAGCGCCTATTTCCGTGAAGAGAGCCGACAACTCTATAATCTAGGCAGCTTTGCTTAGGTTTTTCTTGAGGTTTACCCACAAAATATAGGAGACTCAGCCAATCCCTCAGGAACAATTTTTCCGGCCACAGAACCTCGATCTAACGGTGAGTTAATTGGCAGCTGACAGCACGACGACAAACGCCACAGACAAAAACACCGAAACTAGCGACTGGCATCAGATAGAGCCGCAAGAATTTCGCCGCGAGCAGATCAAGATGCTATGGGATCATCTGCCCCTCATCTTACTTGCGGATATCGCCACCGGTTCTTTCCTCTTAGCACTTCTGCTTACTACAGTCTACAACCCAATCGCCTATGTATGGTAGGGGGCTCTGGTTCTTAACACAGCTATTCGCGCACTCATTGCTTACTTCCACGACCAGAAACCATCGACATCCCACAACTACGATTCGGACTGGCGATTCCTCATCGTTGGCGCTTTTATCTCAGGCTGCATCTGGGGTAGCTCGACGTTTGCATTACCCGAAGATCCTTCTTTCATTACCGTGGCTATCATCAGCTTGTGGCTCGCCGGACTGTTGGCAGGCGCGGCGGCGACAATGTCAGTGCTGCGCGAGGTATTTTTTAGTGTTACTATTTCTGCCTCGACTCTCTATTTCAGCTACATATTTATAAACATCTCGGAAAATCAGGTTCCCCTTGGCGGGGCTACGCAATCTTCGTTGCCTTCATAATTCCGATAGCTATGAGAATCTCAGGAGACTTTCGACATAGCATACGACTCACTCTACAGAATAGAAATCTTCAGAAAAAGTTAAAGGCCGATGCAACGAATCTATTGGAGAAGGAAGAAGAGCTGGCGAAACAGCGAAGGCGCCAAGCTACCTTACAAAGCCAGAAAGCTCACGTGGACGAAAAGCTAAAATCAGCAGACGAGGATCGTCTATTGCTTCTCGAAGCAGTCCAAGAAGGTATTTTTGGTATCAGCAATGTTGGCTCTATCACCTTCATCAACAAATCGGCCCTTAATCTACTTGGCTATAAAGAAGGCGAACTTTTGGGCATGAGTGCCACACAACTGATCTGCCCGGTTCAGGACTCACCCGATAGCATTACTCAATCTAACAAAGGCATTCTTACATCGTATCTAATGGGCCTCCCCGCTGAGCTAGTGGATAGCGCCTTCACAAGGAAGGACTCTAGCCTGATACCAGTGCGTTTCTCTAGCGAACCCATAGAAAAGGCAGGGAAGGTAATCGGCGCCGTAGTTAGCTTTGCGGATACAACGAAACAGAAAGAGATGGAGAACATGCTGATTCAATCGCAGAAGATGGAAGCGATTGGCCGGCTGACTGGCGGCGTCTCTCACGATTTTAATAATCTACTAACAGTTATCATGGGTAATTTGCAATTTTTGCAACGGCAACTCGTAGATAATGAAGATGCGCTCAATCTAGTAACGAAGGTAATGAATGCCGCGAAGAATGGAGCAGAGCTAAATAGTAGATTACTTAGCTTCTCAAGAGAACAGGCGCTCATCAACACGCCTGTAGACATTGGCGAGATGCTTACCGAAATGCATGAATTTCTGGCGAGAATTCTAGGCGAGGATATCGACCTAAGTCTAAATATAGACGACAAAGATTGCATCGCCATAACCGACCGCAACCAGCTAGAGAATGGCATACTCAACCTCTGTGTTAACGCCAAGGATGCAATGCCCAATGGCGGAAAATTGGCCGTCAGTGTGAAGAAGGTGCGACTGGCAGAATCGCATCTTGGACACGAGAGCAGCAACGAACTGCAGGACTACGTTGAGCTTACCGTTACCGACAGCGGTACAGGCATCCCATTGGATATTCAGAAGAAGATTTTCGAGCCCTTCTTCACCACCAAGGAAAAAAACCAGGGAACCGGTTTGGGTCTAAGTACGGTATACGGATTCCTAAGACAGTCCGGCGGCAATATAACCGTCGACAGCACACTCGGCCAAGGCACTACCTTTCGGCTGTTCTTGCCGATAACCGGCGAAAGGACCGATGTTCCCGAGCCGGTTAAAATTATTAAGAATGCGAAGGCGAACTACGAGGGCAAGATTCTGGTCGTCGAGGACGACGAGAGTGTGCGAGACGTGGCCAGTCATATGCTGCAGTCTGCAGGGTTTGAGGTAATTACTGCAGACAACGGCAGCTCCGGGCTCCGTGAATTCAAGACCAACTCCGATATCGACCTAGTGTTTTCCGACGTCATCATGCCAGGGGGTATGACTGGCGTTGAGTTAGCGACCAAGATATTAGAGATATCGCCTGGATTACCGATTCTCTTAGCTACCGGATATGCCGAGAAAGAGCTGAAGGATAGGCTCGCGGATCGTAAGAATGTTATTCTGATTGCCAAGCCCTATGACACGAATGAGCTGCCCGATCTGATCAATTCGATAATGTTGCGAGAACCCAAGACCGACTAAGGCTCCTCGCAGAATCATCTTCTGTGCAGAGAATTTATCGTCGCTCTACAATTGCCTTGTTCACCATCTCGCTAAATATTTCTCGAAAACCCCCACCACTCGATGGTGAAAGCTGCGCCATGATTACGATGACCAGCGACTCCTTCGGATCGATAAAGTAACGTGTAGCGGCAGAACCATCCCACCAGATTGTGCCCTCGGAAACGGGAAAATTATACTGCGCCGGGTCCATGACTAAATTGAATCCCCCGAGAGTCCAACCAGAACCTAGCCAGTAGCCGCGATCGCCTATGGGCATAGCCTGATCCGGAACGCCATTCACATACATTAATGCAGCAGTCTCTTCCTGCAAAACCGTTCGGCCTTTGAATTGCCCTCTATCCAGCACCATCTGTGAGAAATTCAGAAAATCAGGGACGGATGATAACAAACCAACGCCGCCCTCGATCAGTGTAGGACGCGAAGTCCATGGCACCGATTCGATCTTGTAAGGACGTAGCTCACCGTCCATAGGTCGATACAATTCAGCGAGCCTGTTGGCATCCGCGCCATCCGCCCAAAACATTGTGCTGTTCATTTCTAAAGGATCTAGAATATTTTCCTGCAAATAATCTTGATATGGCTGCCTCGACCAAACTTCTACTAACTTTCCTAATATGGTGGCATGTATCCCGTAACGGAACTGTGTGCCAGGATCTTGGAATAATGGAACCCGCGCAGCATTTGAAACCATCTGATCAAGCGTAATGTTCTTGTCCCTAACATTATTTTCTCTATACAAAGTGGAGCTACGACTACCCAGACCCGACGTATGCGTAAGAAGATTTGCAACGGTGATATCGCCTGTGCGCGCCTTCGTTTGGGTGATATCGGTGCTTGATGAATCGAGCAGAACTCGCTGGTTTTCGAATTCGGGCAGATACATCTTTATTGGATCATCTAATTGAAACTTACCTTCTTCATACAGCTTAAGGACGGCGGCGCTGGTGACTTCTCGAGTCATGGAATAGATTCTGAATAGCGCATCGTACTGCATGGGCTGCCCACTCTCGAGATTCAGTTTCCCCAGTGATTCGAAATAGACTGGCTTGCCATCTCTGGATACCGCTGCAACGACACCGGCTATCTCGCCATCATCTATATGCTTCTGTAAGCGAGCAGTTGCTTCTGCCAGCGCGCTAGATGACATACCTACGGACTCGGCCGCCACCAAATTCTCCGACCAGTCCTGCGCATTCGACAAGTGAACCTGGCAGACCAACAAGCTGATGAGCGATAGTCTCATCCATAATTTTTTAGTCATTCTGATTTCCAACTCTCTAGTGATTAATTTAAGTCTGACTGCATGTCTTGTATCCAACGATCGACGCGCGCCTCTAGCAGCGGCATAGGCAGAGCACCTGCACCCAGCACTACATCATGGAACGCTCTGACATCAAAATTATCTGCTAACGCCGACTCGGCGTTACGACGCAATTCCTGAAACTTCATCATGCCAATCTTATAGGCCGTAGCCTGCCCCGGGCCAGTTATATAGCGTTGAATCTCCGAACGAATTGCGCCCTCCGCCTGGGGAGAGTTATCCAGAAAATATTGCACCGCCTGCTCTTCGCCCCATTGTTTCGAGTGAATGCCAGTATCGACTACCAAGCGTATAGCACGCCAGATCTCACCACCCAGACGACCGAAGTCCGAATAGGGATCTTCAAACGCCCCCATCTCCTTAGCTAGCCATTCGGAGTACAGCCCCCAACCTTCGGTGTATGCCGTGGTTCGATACTGCGTGCGGAACCGAGGCACGTCGGTAAGTTCTTGCTGAATTGAAATCTGCATATGATGGCCAGGATTGCCCTCGTGATAGGCCACGTCCTCGAGTTGAAAGATCGGCAATGTAGACATGTCGGCCATATGTGAATAGAAGACCCCAGGGCGAGACCCATCTGGCGTCCCCGATGCATAGTGCTGGGCCGCGCCGGCCTGCTCTCGGAAGGCTTCAACCCGTTTCACTTCGAGAGACGCCTTGGGCAGTCGGCCGAAATAATCAGGTAGTTTTAACGCTATGGCATCTAGGTACTGATTATTTAAATCCAGGTAGTCCTGCCGCCCCTCATCGGTATTGGGAAAGTAGAAGCTGTCATCCTCGCGCATGAACACAAAGAAGTCTGCCAGTGTCCCCTCAAAGCCCACCGCATTTTTTATCTCTTCCATCTCTAGCTGGATACGATCGACCTCGGCCAATCCAATCTCGTGAATCTCATCGGCTGTTAGTTCCAGAGTTGTCATCTGGGCGAGCCGATAGTTGTAATATTCTTCACCCTGGGGAAGAGCCCATACACCCTGCGCCATCGGAGATGCGAACGCCTTGTCTTGTTCTAACCAGGCCGCTATCTCGCGATAGGCCGACATGACCTCACCGGATAGAATCTCCTGCGCGCTAGCTACATATTCTTGAGCCTGTTCGCTACTTATAAGATCAGTCTCAACCAAGGATTCTATCTTTCCTTGAATATCGGTCCAAAGCGGCGAGTTCGGAGAGTTGTCATTGGTATTAAAGGGTACACCCGAAGTCACCCTGTCTATCTCTGTCATCGCAAAGTCATAGGCGAATGCAGGTTGGCGAATACCGGCGGCCGATGCGGCACGCGCACGCTCAAGCAACTCCCCGAAGACTCGATCAAGCTCACCCAGTCTTGAAAGATAGGCCTCGATATCCGACACATCATCGACGCGATGATAGTTGATTAAAAAGTTAGGCAATGAAGCGTGGGGACCACCGCGGCCAAAGATATAGCCATGCTGTCTAAACGGCACAGAGGCTTCCGCTCTGGCTAGTGAATAGCTCCACATATCATAGGAGAGCTTGCCATCTTCGCTCAGCAGAGCGTAGTCGAAATCCGCCTGCATGGATGCCACGCTCTGTCTCAACCACTCAAGTTGTTCATCTTGTCCCGCGCTCGTGTAGTCGTTCAGAACATCGTAGTCAGACTTGTCGCCCAGTCTGGTCTTCGTCTGTGGATTAAAATCGAGTTGCTCCTCGTATTGTTCGTCGAACCAGACATTGAGCCGCGCGGTTTCTGCGGCAACCGGGTCGATCGCTGCGACCTGGCTTGTGACAGTCTGGGTGTCGGAGGACGCTGTTGGGCTTTGTTGATCTGTCGCTTGCTCACCACAGGCGGCTAGCAACAAAAGTAGAGGAAATATAAATAGACGCATGGCTGATCTCGTTGACTTCATTTGACGGATAGAGAATAAATTTTGAAAGCTCGCTTAAACTACAAAGCAGCTAATGCAGGGCAAGAAGCTAATACTTTTGTTATTGCTTGTCTAGCAACTGCTGCCAAGGGTAGAGCGGATCCGCAAGCGCTATAAAATACGGGTTTAGCAACTCGGCCTTGGTATTGTAGCGAAGCGTCTGAAACTGCAGATCTACAATAGCCCCGCCTGCCGCCGTAAGAATACCCTGGGCCGCAGCAGTATCCCACTCGCTGGTAGGTGCTAGCCGAGGATAGATATCCGCCCTGCCTTCGGCTAACAGACACATCTTCAGCGAGCTGCCCATGCTCACTATAGCTGCCTTGCCGAGCTGCTCTTCAATCTGTTGAATCATTGCATCCAGATCCTCTCCGCGATGACGACGGCTCGCTACGATGCTTACGCCGTTCTCTTGCTCCATGAGTCGACACTTTATTGGGCTCGCCACAGCATCCGGACGATTCAAATCCTGCTTCCATGCACCCAGCCCAATACCACCGAAATAGCTGACACCAGTGACCGGCACATAGACTACCCCGGCAACCGCTGTCTTATCTTCAATCAGTGCGATGTTGACGGTGAACTCGCCGTTGCGGCCAATAAACTCCTTTGTGCCATCGAGAGGATCGATGAGCCAGTAGCGTTGCCAGGATTTTCTCTCAGAGAAATCGATCGCATCAGATTCTTCCGAAAGAAGAGGGATATCTGGAGTGAGCTTACTCAGGCGATCGATGATCAGGCGATGGGCGCGGCGGTCGGCGTCGGTAAGAGGCGAATCATCCTGTTTCCTGCTTACCGCAATGGCCTGATCAGAATTATAGACCTCGAGAATCTCGGCGCCCGCTGCGATAGCGATATCCTTTACCTCATTGAGCAATGGTAGATCTAACATCGACTAAAACTATCCCTGGGGGTTAATGATTTACCTATCTAAGATCTAGGCGCAGACACCACTGTGCTGGTACTGCTTCCCGTTTCGCCTGTATCATGTTGCATGAGCCGTCAGTCCTTGCCAAGGCTTATTTTCAGGAGACTAAAATGCCACCGTGGCCAGACATAGACACCATCATGTTCGACATGGATGGGACACTATTAGATCTGCACTTCGATAATTATTTCTGGCAACAGTTGATTCCCAAGCTCTATGGCGAGAAACATGGTCTTAGCGAGGACGCTGCGCTAGAGTTCATGCATTGCAAAACTACCGAAGTCCAAGGAACGCTCGATTGGTATTGCCTGGATTATTGGAAGGAACAGTTGCAACTGGACATAACCGGCCTTAAGAACGACGCCAAACACAAGATCAATGTTCGCCCTCATGTCGAAGACATTTTACTGGAATTAAAACTAAGCGATAAACGTGTAGTGCTGGTAACGAACGCGCACCCTTCCAGCCTCGCCATCAAGATGGAGCACACGGGAATCGCTCACTATTTCGATCAATGCATTAGCTCACACACTCTAGAGCTGGCGAAAGAGAATCAAGGTTTCTGGCAGAGTCTGCAAAAATTGGAACGTTACGATCCAGAACGTACCGTATTATTCGACGACTCGCTTCCAGTCTTGCGCCAGGCAAAACGCGAAGGAATTAAACATCTGTTCGGCATTATGCAACCCGATAGCAGAAAACCCGGCGTGCCTATAGATGAATTTCCGCAGGTCGACAGATTCGCAGAGATACTTCCCTCTTTATCAACCCCCAACTAAATTACATAATTTTATTGCGCCATGGCCAAAAGCAAACCGGCAGAGAAGAAGACCGACTTGAACCGTCTACGCCTGGACAAGTGGTTATGGGCAGCACGGTTCTACAAGACTCGCTCGGTAGCCAAACATGCCATCGAAGGGGGTAAGGTCTATTGTGAGGGTAGCCGCTGCAAGCCTGGCAAGGAAGTCGAGATTGGTATGGAGATACGCCTGCGTCAGGGCCTGGATGAGAAAACAGTCATAATTCAGGCTCTATCCGAACAGCGCCGCGGAGCGCCTGAGGCACAGCTGCTATATGCAGAGACCGAAGAGAGTATCGAGCAGCGAGAGAAACAGGCCCTTGAGCGCAAGGCCCAGCCCAGCCTATGGCAATCTGATGGCAAGCCAAATAAGAGAGATCGGCGGCTTATTCACCGCTTTAAGCAGAGTTAGCTGCAAGTTAATTGGGAGTTAACTGAGAATTAAGCAAGAACCTGCTGAAAGAATAGCCTCCAGCAGCCTGTGTGGGCTCTCCGGCGCTAGCAATGACCCCAAACCCGTCGAAGGCAGCCGCGTTAGCACTGACTAATGATATTTGTCATAATGCCGCTCACCTGAAATGAGTCAATGCCCGAGTTGGGGCCGAGGCGCTATCAGAGTCCCTGGGGCAAGCAACAGCCAAACAACTGGCAACTACTGTGCTAACTAGCAACTACACGGATTGAGTGTACTAACAGACCTTCCAGGAGATATCTTGAGTAAAGAATTCAATGAGTGCCTGCAACGCTACCAGCTGCCTGAGTTTGACGCAGCCTGGGGCGCCATTCATCGAGGTATCGAGAAGGAAAGTCTGCGCGTCTCGAAAGACGGCCATATTTCTCTGGCCAGCCATCCTCAGTCACTTGGCTCCAGCCTAAGCAATCCTTTTATTACTACCGATTTTAGCGAGTCCTTGTTGGAATTCATCACCCCTGCCTATAGCGATATAGATACCTGTCTATCAAAGATGGAAGACATACACCGCTTCACCATGCAGAATCTCGAGAATGATGAAATGCTCTGGGTATCCAGCATGCCCTGCCCGCTTGGCAGCTCAGATGAGATTCCAATAGCACAGTACGGCTCTTCCAATGTCGGCAAACTAAAAACGCTATACCGCCATGGTCTAAGCAATCGCTATGGTCGCTTAATGCAAATCATCTCCGGCATTCACTACAATTTCTCGATGCCCGAATCGTTCTGGCAGCCATATCAGGAAATGTGCGGCGACAAGGGACAGCTAAAAGATTTCAAGACGGAGAAATATCTCCACCTGATTAGAAATTTCCACCGCTATTCCTGGCTGCTTATCTATCTGTTTGGTGCATCGCCCGCCGCTTGCAAATGTTTTGTTCAAGGGCGAGAGCACGATCTTCAAGAACTGGATGATTCCAGCCTCTATCTTCCCTATGCCACCTGTTTGCGCATGGGCAACCTGGGATACAAGAGTGAAGCACAGAAGTCACTGTTCGTCTGTTACAACGAACTAGACTCCTATGCGGACTGCCTGCGCCAGGCCATGGATACGCCCTACCCCGAATACGAAGCAATGGGTCAGAGTAAAGACGGTGAGTATCTACAACTCAACACAAATCTTTTGCAGCTCGAGAATGAGTTCTACAGCACCATAAGACCGAAGCGCGTTGTTAAGAGTGGGCAACGGCCCTTGGAAGCATTGACACAGGACGGCATCGAATACATCGAGGTTAGGGCTCTGGATTTAAATCCCTATCTCCCTCTGGGCCTGGACAAAGAACAGATCCATTTCCTCGATAGCTTCCTGTTACATTGCCTCTTGGCTGAAAGTCCTGAGTGCCACAAGCAAGAATTCTTCGAGGTAGCAGACAATATTTCCAAAGTGGTAAGACAGGGTCGTGACCCCGAGCTTTCTCTCAATTTGGAAGGGGCTCCGAAGAAAAAGACAGACTGGGCCAACGAGATCTTAGCGGAGGTTGCTAACGCCGCCTCTATGCTCGACAAAATCCACGGGGGCAATAACTATAACGAAAGTTTGGCCGCACAGTCAGCCAAGATCGCCGATCCGGATCTCACTCCTTCGGGCAAAATCCTGAAAGACATGAAAGAAGGCGAACTATCGTTCTTCGAGTTCTCCATGCAGCAGTCTCGAATTCACCGAGACTATCTGCAAAAGGGCGGACTGAGCGATACAGCCGAAAAGTTGATGGAGAAGACGGCCGCCGAATCGCTTCTTGAACAAGCAGAGATTGAGAGCAAAGACACCATAGGCTTCGATGAGTACCTGAAGAATTGGAACAAGGCATAGCGGTTCTTGCCTTTAGGCGGCCATCTAGAATGCGGCGCAGTAACGCAGATTTAAGGGCGAGCGCAGCTCGTCAAGAAATGCAATTAGGAGCGGTCGATGGCCCTGGCAATTCCCGGCAACAGAATAATCAACATAGGTATCTTCCTGACCACCGTAGTCACGATCGCTATCGCGCTATATATGGAACACGTGATGCTGCTCTCGCCCTGCGGCCTATGTATAACCCAGCGTGTCTTTTTTATTCTCTGCGGCTTGGTCTGTTTAGCAGCGGCGATTCATAATCCCGCGGCCGATGGGCTGAAGATCTATGCATTCGTAGCGGCGGCAATGTGTATCTTCGGCAGCTATTTCGCCGGAAGACAGATCTGGTTACAACACCTGCCAGAGGACTTGGTACCCGCTTGCGGCCCGGGCTTCGCTTATATTCGCGACAATTTCCCCTTCATCGAACTACTCGACTTTCTCATGGTAGGCGACGGTAATTGCGCAGAAGTTCAGCTCCGCTTCCTGGGAATTTTCTCAATTGCCGAGATGTCCATCATCGCCTTCTTCGCCCTTTTCAGCATTTGTCTGTTCATCGCTTTTCGCCAACAGGCGGCAAACTAATTACGGCGCCAAGCGAAGAACTTCTCTAGATAGGGAAAATATTTTTCCGGAAGACGCTCACTACGCCAGGCATTGGCGGCAAACTTGTTCGCCTCCAGGATAGTTGGGTAGATATGAGTTACCGCTGAAATTTTCTTCAGACCCATGCCGTGAGTCATAGCGAAGACAAACTCCCCTATCACCTCACCTGCATGGTGCCCAACGATTGTTACCCCAAGAATCTTGTCCTTGCCGGGAACGGTAAGAACCTTGATGAACCCGTGAGCCTCACCATCGGCCAAGGAACGATCATGATGATCCATCTCGTAGCGAGTAAGCTCATAAGGAATCATTTTTTCCTTGGCTTCTGTTTCACTCAGCCCTACTCTGGCAACCTCAGGGTCGGTGAACGTTGCCCATGGCACAACCGAGTAATTAATCTTGGAGCGATACAGGCCGCCTAGCATCGCATTAAGCGAAGCGAACCAGGCCTGAAAGGATGCCATATGAGTGAATTGATAGGGGCCCGCAACGTCACCACAGGCGAAGACGTTTGGCATACTGGTTTGCAGGTATTCGTTTACTTCTATCGTGCCCTGCCTGGTCAGTGCAAGATTCAAATTTTCCAGACCGAAGCCTTCAACATTTGCCTTGCGGCCAATAGCGAGTAAGACCTTGTCGAATTCTACTCTGACCGTCTCGCCATTGTGTTCGGCCTCCATATAATCACCGTTCTCACCCGCCCCAAACTTTACTAACTTGTGTCCGGTGAGAAGTTGAACCCCCTGCTCGCGAAAAGCCTTTGCTACCACTTCTGAAACTTCCGCATCTTCGCGCGGCATGATGCGCTCGGCCATGTCTACCTGTATCACCTGCGCACCCAGATTGCTAAACGCCTGTGCGAGTTCACAACCTATCGGTCCACCGCCGACAACGAGCAATCGCTTCGGCAATTCTGTAAGCGACCAGATTGAATCGGAGGTCAGGTAGTCGATCTCTGCCAGCCCTGGAATCGGCGGAACCAGGGGACGCGCACCTGTGGCAACTATTATGGAGCGAGTCGTAATACGTCGCTCGTTAACGGTCACAACATAGGGAGATTCGATAACGGCATCACCTAGTTCAACCTCGACACCCAAAGAGGTAAACCGCTCTACCGAGTCATGAGGCTCGATTGTTTTGATTACGCCCTGTACACGGGCCATCACTGCGGCAAAGTTAACCTCTCCCTTGGCGTCATCGATTCCAAATTCTTTTGCCCTTCGTATGTAGGACATGATGCGACCACTACGAATAATCGATTTGCTGGGAACACAGCCGG
>Ga0209308_10000656_pt1 | contig 34187 bp, 18 predicted proteins | sample COGITO_mtgs_1204_3_FD_184806 | JGI IMG/M metagenome (GOLD analysis project Ga0209308, IMG submission 184806) | Pelagic marine microbial communities from North Sea - COGITO_mtgs_120405 (SPAdes) (version 2) | ecosystem: Environmental > Aquatic > Marine > Epipelagic ... | reverse complement strand
TGTCAAAAATCCCGCAGTTTCTCTTCTTTTTCTACGTGACTGCCGTGAGTTTAAATCTGTTCCAACTGTTCTTTCCGGGACAATGCGAGGACGGGAACGTTGGGGAAAGGAAGAAACGCGCGTGCGTGTTTCCGAGTTTAACCTTGGACGCGGATTTCCGCGTCCACGCGTACGTGTCGGAGACGAAAAACGAGAGGAAAGTGATGGAGGAAATCATATCGAGGAGGATTAGGAGGAGGAGAGAAGAAGAAGAGCGGGAGAACGAGGATTCAGACGAAGCGGAAGAAGACAGAAGAGCGTTTATGGCTGAATTTAACGGTGGAGAAAAGAAAAGGGAGGCGCGAAGAGTCGCGAGCGCGAACGCGCGATGGGGCGCGAAACATGTGGTCGAGAATATTACGATTCCTTTGCGAGAGTTTAACGTCCGAGAACGAAACGGGACGATGCTGTTCGCGCACGTGTTTATGACGAAGATTGGAGATGAAGATGAGAGTGATGGTTACGAGGATGAAGCGCCGTTGAGAAATGAGCGGGACGTGATTTGGTGGGAGAGCGTGAACGTGCTCAAATACGCTCGGGTCGGCGAGAGGAGGAAGACTCAAAAGTTGATAGGAGGAGAGGATAGTATTAAGAGTAGCGGTAATAATAGCAGTGGTGGTGAGAATAGCACGACGACGTCGACGGGTGCGTCTGGTAATGGTAACAACAGCGTGGCTAAGAATAATAGCGCGAGTACGACGATTTTGCCGCATTTGCGACCTCACTTGCGAGTGTTGAAAGTAAAATCGCCGTTTCCGTTTTTCGCGCACGGAGCGCCGATGGATATTGGCTTAAGAATGCTGAATTACGAAACAAGATCGTACAGGCCGTTGGCGATGATGGACGATATTTCCATTTCCAAAAGAGAGTGGCGACAGTTGAAGATGATTGATGCGAGAACGGATTCCTCGGAGGAAGACGAAGATGAAGATGCGTATCCGGACGACCCAGTCATCTCCTTGCTCATACAACCGCTCCCACTCGGTGTGTATCGTATGTTACGTAACGTAGAAACAACGCTAGACCAACTCCAATCGACCATGGGTTTCACCGACGACGATTTAGATGAAGTGCGAGAAATGGTTGTCGGTCAAGATTGGCGATGGTTAGTCGCCACGTTTATCGTGAGCATCATGCACTCGTGGTTTTCATTCTTAGCGTTTAAAAACGACGTCGGGTTTTGGAAAGGGAGAACAAACGTGGAAGGGTTGTCGGTCCGATCGCAATGGTCCAATTTTATTTGCTCGACGATCATCTTTTTGAACATTTGGGAGTCGCGAGGGACGGCGTCGAGTATTATCGTTGTCGAAACCGGCATCGCCGCGTTGCTCGAATTATGGAAGTGTTGGAAGTTTGTCGCAGCAAAGAGAGCGAGGAAGAAAAATAACGAAGAAGCTTCAGAAATGCAAAAAGATACCGACGAAGCCGACGCGAAAGCTATGAAGTGGCTCGTGTTTGCGGTGTTCCCGTGCGTCGTCGGGTTGTCGATTCGGTCTCTTTTATATCATGAACACCGCTCGTGGAAAGCGTGGTTCCTTCGAAACGCCGCGAACGGGGTGTATATATTCGGGTTTGTCGCCATGACACCTCAGTTGTATATAAACTACAAGTTGAAATCCGTCGCACACTTGCCGTGGCGCGCGTTCATGTATAAAACCTTCAACACGTTTATCGACGACGTGTTTTCGTTTGCGGTGGCGATGCCGTGGCAACATCGCATCGCCTGTCTCCGAGACGACGTCATTTTCTTCGGGTACCTATGGCAGAGATGGATTTATGGCGTCGATAAAAGTCGCGTGAACGAATTCGGTCGCGCGTATGATGACGATAACAAGGACGACGACGAAGGTAAGGAAAAAGAAGAAAACGAAGATGAGAAAGAAACAAAGAAGGACAAATAGCTAACGAAAATAGCGAACGAAAGGTTTGAGAAACGCGATGACTAACTAACTCTCTATAATTTAAGCTTCTCTCGTTCTACGCGCTATTTACACACGGACGACGCTATTTCGTCCATCGTCAGTGGGTTGTTGGTTTTGCACGCGATGTAAAATTGTATCTTCGAGAACGCATCCGGACGCGTTCCTTTCTTTTCGCAGTTTCCCCGCGGAACTAATTTGTCGCCTTCCCATTCGCAGCGCACGGCAACGTTAGGATTCAATTGATTCCCTCCTCCCGCTGATACTAAAACTGTATTATCATCTATCGCGCACAAGTCTCCACCACTTCCATCTCTTTTTACTTTCAAAAAGCATCCTCTCTCTAAAACTTCTCGGCGAAACGTTCCTTCTCCGCAGCTCTCGCAAAGCGCTTCGTCTTTATAGAGCAACGCCAAAGGCGTGCTCTCGCCAGGGGTATACGACGCTCTCTTATCGCGAAAGATGAGTCCGTCGCACGCAAACACGTACCCTCCAAAACTCTTCATTCTCGCGCCTTCGTAACACATCCTTAATTCATTCACCGTCGCGCACGAAAAAATCGGCGCTGGAAACATGGGATACTCGTGCCCGTCGCGGCTGACCGCGCACGAGTCGATTTCGCTCGCAAACTTACTTTGCAACCAAAAGCTCCGAAACTCCACGTCACATCCGTACGTCTCCGCGCCATTCCACGCCATCACATCTAGCACCACAAAATATCCTCCTCCGTTGTCGTCGTTTGCGTTTCCCCCATCTTCCTCCATCGCGTCGTCATCTCCGGCAACCGCCGCGTCCCCTACTCTTCTCCTTTCGCCGCCGCCGTACACGCAATCCAATATACAAAACGTCTCCGAATTACCTCTCGTCTGAAAACTCCCTCCTGGTATTGCACTTTGAAAGTACTTCTTCTTATTTTCCAGCGTTATTCTCTTCCCGCGCGCATCGAATGCACTCGTCCTCCCTCTCGCGGCGATCACCGCGCACCGTTTTCCTCTCGGTTTCGGTTGGCAGAGCCAATTTTCCCCTAAATCCGTGGGCACATCCGTCATGTATTCCGGCAGTTGCAATTCACCTCTTTCGGTTTTTTTTACATCGACATCATCGTCATTACCACCATCACCAGTTTTTGTTGTTGTTCTTTTCATCCGTTTCTTCTCCTCCTTGCCTTCTTCTCCTTCGTCGTCGTCCACATATTCCTCTCCTCTTCCTCTCTTTGTTTTTGATTCCGACTCTTCCTCCTTCGACGCTTGGACGACGACGCGTCTCGCGTGGTCCACGAAATCTCGCCTCGCATTGTCTTGTCTCGCGAGCGCATCTCGTCGCTGCTTTTCTTTCGACACGCGAGACGAATGCGCTTTCTTGAGAGACGTCCGATGATTTTGACGCGATGATGATTTTACATCATCATCATCTCCGGGTGGTTGTCCAACGTTCATTTTTGCGCAATCCGTTTTGTTGAAATCGTCGCAAACGAAACAATATTTTATGGACGACACAAAATGCGAGAGAAGAAGAACTGGTCCATGACGCGAGCACAGAAGAAGACTTTTCGAATAGGAACACCAGGCAGAGAGTGGGAATTTTCAATACACGACTTTGTATATGTACTATTTGTCTTTGTAACGAAGCTTTCCACTTTTATTTTACCGAGCATATTGCTGATGCGTGATTTTGAGAAAAAGAGGAGATCTTTTCTTTTTTCATAAAAACGCTTAATTTTTTGTTGTTAAAAAAAAAGCTTCATTTAAAAGCATCTCGCATGCGCGCATAATATAAAGAGCTCGAGAGACGAGAGACGACGCGTACCTTTTATTGCTTTTGTTGTTGAAGAAGAAGAAGAAGAAGAAGAAGAGAGACGATGAAGACGAGGACGACGAGGACACAGCAACCCTCAGATCGAGTGGTGACGTTTACGAATAAGAAACGAAATTTGGACATGAACCAACCGCAAATCACGGCGTTTCGATGGATCAGAGAGTGTTTCCGTTTTCGAGGGACGGTGATTCCATCGGTTTTACCGCAGATGGTGTTGGCATTTTTGATTGGGATCTTCGCGAACGCGCTGAAGATACAGAGATGCGGGGAGAACGTGATGGAGGATAAGGAGTGCGACGTGGCGTTTAGCGTGGAAGGACACACGTCGGTGGCAGTCGTGTTGTCGTTTTTGTTGGTGTTTCGAGTGAATTTGGCGTACGAGAAATGGGACGAGGCGAGAGAGGCGATCGAAAGAGTGAGAGACGGAGTGAGGAATTTGAACGTCGCGTTTTGCTCGTTCGTTTGCACCGCGTCTTCTGCTTCTTTTGCTTCAATTGGCGATAAAGATGGCGATACCGTTGGAGCGAGTACTGATACCAAAAAAGAAGAGGAGGAAGGTTTTTTCGTTTCGGGGACGACGAGGGAACAACAAAAAGAAGAAGGAACGCCGCAAAAAGACGTAAATGAGGACGATCGCAAAGAGCTCGCGCGATTGAGTCAACTTCTCTTTGCGTTTTTTCGAATCGCGCTACGCGAATCGCGGATTGGATACTCGGATGACGTTCAAAACGCGGACAATTCGATTGGAAGCGGAACGATATCGGCGGATGAAGTTGTGCGATACGATCGCGCCGGGAAACCGTCGCTGCTCGATCTGCTTCAAGATCCGGTAGAGATTGAAGCGTTCGTACATCTCGAGCCGTTTAATCGCGCAAATGCCGTAGTGCAAAAGATTCTCGATATTGTTGAAAAACGCAGACGACTTGGTCAAGTGTGTGAGCGAGGTGCTTTGGACATCTATCGCGATTGCTCGGGTATTCTCGCCGGCGTGAAGACGTGCGAGCGCATCACAACGACGCCGACACCGAATAAGTACGCACACATGTTGACGACTTTGCTGTTCTTTTTTGTTTACTCGGCACCGTTTTGCTTCACGGCAACGTTCGATTGGCTCACACCAATGCCCTCGGCTTTGCTTGCGATGGCGTTTTATGGTGTCGCTGAAGTTGCCAAAAAGATGGAAAACCCCTTCGGGTGGGAAGCGCCATCTCACGATCTGTCGCAGTTAGGCGCGGAACTGTTCGAAGACGTCGCTCGAATTCACGAGAGTAGAAAGATACTCGTGCAAAAACGTGACGATGAAGTGGAGAGCAAAGAGAAAGCTGAAGATGCGCACTCCTCTCAAAGAGCCGGTTTGCAGAGATACTTTTCCGCGCTAGGCAAACACTACGCGTACGTGAGCAGTAATTCGAGTATGAGCGAATCTTCCGAAGATACCAATCGAACGCAACCGCTGTTCCCGCCTGGAGATGCGTGTGTATCTATGAAAGCTGCAAAGTTGGTGGTAAATCGAGAAGTTCGTGATCGAGATTTACCTCCAGTCGATCGCGTTCGTCGAGGCGACGGCTTCGTCGGGTTGAAGTCGTCGTCATCTTTCAAGATTGACTTTATCCTCGATATTTTCCAGTGGCGCGATACAATCTTACCTGATGTTATTCCACAAGTTGTACTCGCAATAGGACTCGCATTCTTTGCACAAGGTGCAAAGTACCTCTCCTGCGGTTCCCAAGTCAAGGATGCTTCCGAATGTTTGATCGCTATGGATCCCACCGCGCACGGTATTGCCGCCATCGCTCTTGGTTTTTTGCTCGTCTTTCGAGCGGATTGGGCGTACGATCGATACTACGAAGCAAAAGAGTGCCTGGGTCGCTTACACGTTGCTTTGCGGAATGTAAATGTATTAACGTCGTCTTTTATACGCCCGATTGATTATGAATGTGGGGAAAAGCCATCGGAAGGGGATTACGAGCACGTCGTTCAAGGCAAATCGACGAGGCGAAGTAAGGACAAATTCGAGAAGGATTTGAAAGCTTGCGAAGAAGCTAGGATGGAAATACTTCGTTTAACGAACATCGCGTATGCGTCTGTACGTATTCAGGTTCGCGAGTCTCGAGTCGGCGACGAGTTTGGAAGGAAGATGACTGCTGAATCTATGTTGACGGAAGACCCCTACGGATGTCCGAAAATACAAGAGTTGCTCGTTATTGAGAAGGATGTGAGTACAACGAATGACCCGTCCATTGTGGATGCAAGCGTGTTTAATAATTCGTATAAAGATATTCCCATACCTTCAAGGTGTGCGTACGCATGTCTTCAAATCCAAACGATTGTTGAACATCAGCGCAGACTCGGGAACGTCTGTGAACGCGCGGCGTTTGAAGTGTATCAAACGCTGGAGGAGACGCTTGCAGCTACGCGAGCTGCAAACAGAGTGGCAACAACACCCGTTCCACGTGCATTTACGCATTTGTTGCAACTGATTCTCTTTTCTTTCGTCTTTACGGCGCCGTTTGTGTTCGTCGTCACGTTCAAATGGATTGCGTTTATCCCATCAGGTATCGTCGTCATCTCTTGCTACGGCATCAACGAGATGGGCACGGCCATGGCTGATCCATTCAACTGGACGAGTCCCTCCCACGACTTGGGCGATCTTGGTAGACGGTTGGCGCGAGAATCTGCGCAGATCCACGACTTCAAGCGTATTTTCCTTGGAAATATTCGAGAAGCATCTCTGGGAAACGCCGGGGGCCGTGATAAGGCTTCCAAAGTCTCGGCATCAGAGGAAGCGCCGGTGCTCGATAAAGCCAAAGTCGCGCAAACTATCAGTAGCGGTGGCGGAATCGCTTCGAAGCAGTCCGTCGACCGTAAGGAAGGTTTGCGTCGCGTGTCCGAGAAGCTCTTCAACGACATTGCACAGAAAGAATCATTCGCCGGTATAGCGTCCACGGAGATACACGATATCTCAACCTCGGTACAACGACGTCGTTTGACGTCCATGTCATTCTTCACTGATCTCTTCGCGTGGAATAACACTGTCTTGCCGGGTATTCTGTGGCCAACGATATTTGCAGGTCTCCTCGCTGGGCTCGCAAACTATACGAAAGTGAAACAGTGCGGTAAGAATGTGACGTCGCATCAAGACTGCGCATTCGCCTTCAGCGACACGGCGCACTCCGTCTGCGGTGGCGTTATCGGCTTCACTCTGTGTTTTCGCGCCAGCATATCGTACTATCGATACTACGAGGCGAAGAAATTTATGGGTGCTTTGTGCGAAGGTGCGCGAAACTTCGCATGTGGCTCCTTAGCCTTCCTCAGACCGGATTTGCCCGGTGAACTCCAGTATGACGGAGACGCCTATAAGGCTTCGACAGCGTTCATCAGCTCTGTGGAACTTCGCGATGAACTCAGAAGATTATCGAACTGTATGTTTGGTTTCATTCGACATATCGCGCGCGAAACGCGATACGGCGTCCGAAAAGTCGGTGAAGTTCAGAGTACGAATATTGATTTCAGTCAATTAATTCGAGAAGATCCGCGAGGAAATCCTTCGCTTGCCGTGATTCTCACGGAAAGCGAAAAAGATTTCATGTGTGGAAAGCTTCCATCGTCTCGGCCAGCGCTTGTCGTGGCCAAGTGCCAGAAACTCGTCGAAGAGGCGCGCAAAAGAAACGATATCTCCGAACGCGGCGCTTTTGATTTGTATGACGATCTCAACGATTGCTTGGTTGCGTGCAATAATCTCGAACGAATCAGCGAGACCAAAATGCCGTGGATATACTTACATCTGTTGAATTTTGCTCTATTTGCGTTCGTTTATTCTGCGCCGTTTATTTTCACTGCTGGTTTTGGATGGTTGTCACCGGCGCCGGCTATGCTGATTGCGATTGCTTTTTACGGCACTGCGGAAGTAGCGCGCAATATGGAGAATCCATTCGATTACGATACCGATGGTCACGACATTGAGGCCGCTGGTTTTGCACATTTCAAAGAGTCGAGAACATTTCGTGAAGTTACGTTCGATTTGGCTTTACCTTCTGCGGTATCAGATATTTTGAGTTCAGGTAAACATTCGCAGAAAATCCCTCCCCATTCGGCAACCGATGCGCTGGTTGACGTTGGGGTTGGTAAACCTTCGAACCTATGTCCTACTTCTCCCACCACGACGGATGCAAATAGTGGTGATATTGAATCAGGTCATGTTCCCCCCAAAATGCCCGAGACCAGTTCTGATCTCTCGAATGTGCCGATCACGGGTGGAAAAACTGATGCGGAGAGTCGTTCCCACGCTCGCGTATTCCGAGACGTCTTTAAGTTTCGTAACACCGTATTGTCGAAACTCATTCCGCAGTGTCTCATCGCTGGGTTACTGGCATGTCTCGCCCAAGCAGCAAAGGTATGGAAATGCGGCGCAGACGTCAGAAATCCGAGCGAGTGTCAGGTAACGTTTTCGAAAGATGCGCATACAGCCGTAGCTTCCATATTGGCATTCGTCATTGTGTACAGATTTCGATACGCTTATGAGAGATACTATGAAGCTAAAGTATCGCTTGAAAAACTCAGACGTTCTTTGAGAAACTTGAATATGGGAACGAGTGCTTTCGTGAATCCGCAACTGTTGTTCATCAGTGACGGTGGGAAGATGACATCGCTGTCAGACGCAACCGCACAAAGTACAACAATTCGCGTATCTCCAAGGGCACATGTTCTGAGGTTAACAACATTATTTTTCGCCATGGCGCGTATATATCTTCGCGAATCTACTTTAGGTGTTGGCCCGAATGGCGAGCTCATTCATTATGACGATACGAACGTCCTCCTCGCCGACCGTTATTCCGGTTCAGGCCCCAACCTCGGTCGATTATTGGATAAAAATATATTTGAGTCCGAGAAAGAGGATGATAAACTCCACGATGCTTTGCTTAAAATTGACGATCCAGTCGGACGATTGAATTTCGTTGCGACGAGGTTGCACGCGTTCGTTGAAAATCTTCGAGTTAAGAGATTTGTGTGCGACCGTGGCGCCGCGGACCTCCACAGAGAGACCCGGCAAGCGTTATCGGCAGTCGTCAGCTGTCATCGTGCAGCGCACACGCAAACGCCGCGAGTTTTGGTTCACGCGATAAATGTGATTGTCTTCTTCTTCGTTTTCTCGAGTCCTCTCCTTTTTACCGCGAGCTTTAAGTACGCCGCGTTTTGGCCGGCTACTTTGGTCTCGCTTTGTTTCTATGGAGTTCTGGAAGTTGGGGAAAGGTTGGAAAAACCGTTCGGCTGGATAAAACCAAACCACGATTTATCCGTGTTCGGACAGAATCTCTGGCACGACTGCGAAGCGTTGCACGACGTCATCGACAATTCTGGCGAGCAATGCCCGGATTATCAGGCGATTATGCGAGTGAAACAATCTGTATCGCCAAAGTTGACGCGTTCAAAGACGGAGGAGGCTGGCTTGTCCAAAAAAGCTACAGAGAAGAAATCTCCCGTTCTCGCGGAGCTTTGCGAGTCTGTCACGACTTTGAAATCGGACAGCGCGGCGGTAAGAGTGGAAAGGGGCAGATTTTACTTCATCTCTCAGCTCTTCGTAATGCGAGGCACGATATACGCAAACTGCGTTCCCCAACTTCTTGCCGCGGTGTTTGTCGCTTATTTTGCCACGATTCTAAAAGAAGTATCCTGCGGGAAGCTTTCGGATGCCATGAACACAGGAGATTGTTTTGTATCATTCGATTCAACAGCGCATCGACTCACTGGAGTAGTGGTTGGTTTTGCTTTATCGCACATTGCCCACGTTGCTTATCGTAAATGGTACGAAGTGCTCGTCGCTTTGGATGACATGTACGATTCCGCCCGGTCAATAAACGTCATGGCAGCAACCTGCTTCGGACATAACAACGGCAACACATCCGCAAAAAAGAGTTCAGCAAAACAGCGTGGGCTCTTTACTGCTCGTAAATCTGCAACCGAGGAAGAACTGTCCAAGCAAGAAGCGTTGAGTTTCTTCTTCAGCGTGGACAGCGTGAATAAAGGGGGAGTCAATCCTAACGTCTTGCGAGAACGCGTTCGGCGTCTACTCGACCTTGCACTCGTCTTTGCTCGAAGAACTGTGCGCGACCACCGGCTCGGTGTTCCAATGTATTCGCAAACTGCCGGCAGTGATATCGAAAATACGAGGAAAGCGGGTGATCCTGCAGCCAATTTTGATTCGACGTTCACTCTGAAGCCTCTCGATCCGTATGATATTGCCGACTCGAGCGTCGGAGTACCATCTATTGCAGATGTTTTCACTCACATGGGACATGACGCAAAACTTAAAGATGCCATTCTAGCAACGTCGCACCAAAGTCGAGCTTCAGCGTGCGTCGCCGAGCTGCAACGTACGGTGGAATTCGCGCGTAAAAATGCTCTGGTAAGTGACGAAGCCGCTTTCGATTGTTACAATCACTGCGAGAACTTTCTTCAGTCTCAGACGACTATACTCCGAGTCGTGGACACGCCAGTTCCTACGTTATACCGACACATCGCGCTCACCGCGCTATTCTTCTACGCATTCTCGGCACCATTCTCGTTTGCCAGTACTTTTGGATGGCTCTCGCCGGTACCGAGCGCGGTATTGGTGTTGGGATTTTACGGTGCCGCAGCAGTGGGAGAAGAATTGATCGATCCTTTAGCGTGGTCCACGCACGCACACGATGGAAATAGAGCGAGTAAACGTGTCTTCTTAGATAACGACGTCATCTATTCGGCTTAAATATATTCATACGTGAGGCTTTTATTTATTATGCGCATAATACGGAACATTTTTTATTATGAACGACCCGGTATTTATTACAAATTATTATTCTTTTAATCTCACGCCGACATCTTTCGTCTCTTCTTTGCTTTTCTACGCACGAGCACTCGTCTGCCACCAACCGTCCTCTTCCTCGCTAAAAACCCGTGCCTTCGTTTCCTCACTAGATTCGACGGCTGATACGTCAGGTGCGTTTTGCACCACATCCCGTTGTTGTTCTCTTCGTCCCCAAAGTTCTCCTCTGTACTCGTCGAAGCCGGAGGAAACGCTATTTCCAGCCTCCTCAGCGCGTCTTCGACTACATCAATATTAACGTTGTTCACTATCTCACGGCTAATATTCTCGTCGTGCACAGATGGAATCGCCGCCCCGGCGACGACGAAGGGCATCGCTATCCTTCCCTTTTGTTGCTCTCTAGTGTTGCTGTTCGAATAACTTGTCGTTGCATCTTGCTCCGAGCACCGAGGACGAAAAAACACCATCTCTCGCGCGCTCATCGCGTCGACCACCGCGCAATCCAAATGCTCTCCTTTTATCTTCCTATTTCCTTTTGGCGGCGTCGTTGCGCTTCTCGATGGTGACGACGATTGGAATTCCGTCCTGACGTTTAAATTCTCCCGAGTGGGGACGAAAGTCGTCGTCGAATACCACAACGAAGAAGAAGAAGAAGAAGAAGAAGAAGGACGAGGCGAGGTGGTGCACGTCACCATCGCTCGTTGTACAACACGCGCGACAACCCCTGCCGCGCGTTTCGTCGTCGTCGTCGTCATGGTGTATATTTGTTCGCGTTTTTCCTGCGTTTGATTTTATGAAGTGCTTCGAGTGATGGGTTTTTGAAAGCAACAGAAGTGTTGCTCTTTTTAGTATTATTATTAGGAATTCGTACCTGGTAAACTAAAAGAGAATATTTACAATTTGTAAACGAAGACACGCTTGCTAGAAAAGACTACTGTATACGCAACACCATTCAGAGAGAGAGAGAGACTACTTCGTATCGCCGTCGTCTTCGGAATCTCGAATGACTTTCGTGCCGGCTGGAAGCTCGACGTCGGGGACGTTGAGCTTTTTGGAGGAGGCGGCTCCCGATACTTTCGGCGCGACGGCGCCTTCTTCGTCATCGTCGACGGAAAAGCGCAACATACCGTCTGCAGTTTTTAAGATTTCTACGTCGTCGCTGGAAGATGCAGATGTAGAGGCTTCGCCGGCTTCCCTTTCCGCTTCCGTGACCTTGTCGCGCGCGGATTCAACGTCTCGAGACATTTGCTCTTCCAACGCCGCCATCTCCTTCAAAACCTTCTCGGCCGCTTCTTTCTTCGCGGCTTCGATGGCTTTAGTGTCCTTCTCTTCAATCACAGATGATGATGCTGACGGTTTTGGCGATTCCTCTTTCTTTTCTTCTACTTTCTTTGTTTCTTTTTTTTCTTTCGTTGGTGTGTCAACTTTCGGCTTTTCCATCTTGGGCATCTTGGGCATCTCAGGCATCTCTACTTTCGGAAGGTCAAACTTAGTAGTTTCGACGGAAGAAGTCGACATTTGACTCACGTCAACCTTTCGTAACTGTCGAGCAGCTCTCTTCGCTGATTTCGAGAGCACTGGAGAGAGTTCTTTGAACACCGGCGTCGCGGCGAGGACGGCTTCGTTGGCGATGCTGGTGGTTTTCTTGAACGTTCTCTTCAACCTTTCTTCAAACTGCTCTTTATCGGAGAACGTTTCGTTTAACTTCTTTGAGGTGATGCTGGCAACTTCTTTCGCTTGAAATTTCGCGTCGAAGAGAACTTCGTCTGCGTCTTTGTTCGTAACACCTTTGATCGAGTCCAAAGTTTCCTTCACCAGATAAGTAAATGCTTGGAATCGCTGCTTGGAGCCAACTCTATTCGTCCCATCCCTTTTCTCTTTGTTATTCAAATTGGCGATGTTCGCGTTCGCTTCCGCCTCTGCTTTGAGACGTTCGAAGACTCTTCTGACTTCCTCGGTTTCGTTGTCAACCACTCGCGGCGTCGACGGTGGCGGGCTGGATGCAACAGCCGGCGTCGAGACGACTTCAGATACAACCGATTGTGCCACCACTGGTTCAGACACAACGGGTGGTGGTGGTGGTGGTGGCGGCGGCGGCGAGGGTCTCGGCGGCGGCGTTTCAATCGCCGCGGCAGATCGAATGACCCGTTCCGCCTTGAGCGGGGGCTGCGGTACCGCCGCCTCCGCAACTGTATTACTACTGCTACTTTCAATTCCGTCGCCTCTCCACATCTTCCACGCGTTCTGTATCAAGATAGTCGCGCCAACCGTGATGGCAACCACCACCGGCGTCGACAACCCTTGCATACTCGCAACGACCGCAGAAACAAACGCCGGACTCCCTGTACCTGCCCACACGACAAGCGTCGCGAGATACATGGCAATTCGGGACGTCACAAACGCAAACGCCGCGCCAACCGCAGACGCCCCGGTACCAACCGCGCCAACAATTAAAGCCGCAACTCCAGAAAGCATCCCAATCATCCCAGACACCACTTCTTGCGACGGCGCACGCATCTTATTCAATAAAATCCACGCGCACTCCGCCGTATCCAACGCGCCGTCCGTGACCAACAGTAAAGTTTTAATCGCGTTTACGCTCACAATTTCGCACCCTCTCTGCACCGGCGCCAAGTACGGAAACGCGATCGACAAGTCGCTGTTCGCAATTAACGACGCGAATACGGTCGCCAACGCGATGGCAACTATAGACTTGTACGGCTCTGGAACGTTCTGAAACAACCTCGTTTTGTTCTCGTTCTTTTCGCCGCCAGATCCGCTCGTCGTTCGCCCCGAAAACGAAGAGGAGGCTTTGGTAACAATCATGCCTCTCCTCGAGGATCCTCTGGAGACGACGAAACACTTCTTCCGTCTATTTTTGTCGCCGAGTGCAAAAAACGCCACTTTTGTCGACGTCGTCGAAGTGATCTTCGTTCTCTTCTTCGTGTTCATCGTCGTTGTCATCATCGCCGCGTTGCTGTTGTTGTTCTCAACCTCGTCCTGGACTTTGATCGTTTTTCTTCCATTGGGGAAGATACTCCTCCCCAATGCATTGAGTCTTCTTTTGTTGCTCGACGGTAAAGACGACGAGGAGGAGGTGGACAACGAAGAAGAAGGGGAGGAGCACCAGCGCCGGCCGAAAGGAATTTGATGATGTCGCATGGGGTGTGTACTCTCGAGAGGTGAGCAGCGTGTGTCGCGTTTCGAATTCAACTTTCAAATGCTACTTTGGTCCTATTACTACCCTAAATTGGCGTGGGCGAGCGAGAACGAGAACGCAGCGATCGACGAAGCGCTACTTTCGGTGGTGGTGGTGGTTTACTCTTCGTCGTCGCGTTCTTTTTCGTCGCTGACGCGGGTGGTACTTTGGGCGGCCGACCTCGCTTCTTTTTCGCAGGGGGCGGCTCCTCCGCAGCGCGTTCCTCTTCTTCGCGCGAGGGCGGAGATTTTGATTTGGACGGAGGACGACCGCGTTTTTTCTTCGACGGTTGTTGTTGTTCTTCCGCTTTCTCTTTCTCTTTCTCTTTCTCATTTTCTTTCGCGGCGGTTACTTTTTCTTCTACTTCTGGCGTTTGTGATCGCGTGCTTCGGCGAGTCGGTCGCTTCTCAATCGGAGGCGCCGGCGACGGGCTTTTGCTCTTCTTTCGAGGAGGTGGTTTTGTGGTTGGCTTCTCTTTCTCTTTTTCGGAAGCTTCTATCGCGTCGCCTCCTTTCTTCTCCTTCTCCAAAGGCGCTATTACCGTTTCCGTCTCCCATACTCGCGATTTCTTCCTCGTCTTTGTAGCCGCAGTCGATGATTTTTTTGGTTTGGGAGGCGTTGCGATGCGCTCCTCCTCCTCCTCCTCCTCCTCCTCCTCTTCCTCCTCCTCTTCATCTTCTTCTTCATCCATATCAAGCATTAACTCGCTTTCTTCTCTCAGGCCGCCCATTCTCGTCAGAGCCGTATCGATCAAGAATGTACTCTGATACATCCTCTGCGCGCGGTTTTGGTGTCGAATCGCGTACGCTTTCAATCCGGCGCACAAATCAATGATTCCCGGCAGACTTGACATCGCATCCAAAGGCTTTGCCGTCAACACACACTTTAAAATTTTATTTGCAACGCCGCTCGTCTTCGAGTTTGTGTTCCAATCGCGAATGTATTTGAGCAATCGCACGGTTTCTTCCGTATCGAGTTCTTTGAAAACTCCTTTGGCAATTTGCATCCCTTTTTCGCCACGTTCCATGGTCATACGCGAAGCTACGCGTAAAAACGCGCGCGGCCGATCGAGTTTCAACGCCAATTTTAAAGCTTCGCTCCCGTTTCCAATCGCCTCCGCGTCTTGCAACTGTTGATCTTTCTCAATGCCGAGTTGCATTTTATCTTCGCGATGTTTCGAAGCAAGCAACGTGTCGTCTTCCCAAAGTTTCAAAGATCCATCGGCACCACCGGTGGCGATGTACGCGCCGTCGCCACCTCGGGCCATCGCCCACGCTTTGTCTTCGTGCGCTTCGAACTCTTTCACGGCTAACCCGTTTTTATTGTTCCAAACGAGGAGCTTCCCATCGCCGCCGACGGAGGCGAGCTGTTGTCCGGACGATAAAAATTTCACCGCTAACACGGCGCCTGAATGCGATTCGAACGATTTCAAACACGGCAAATCGCCACCAGTCGTGTTGGAACAATCCCACAAGCGAATAATTTTATCGCCACCGGCAGTTGCAACGGATTTATCCGCATCAGAAAATGCAATCGCCCACACGCCTCTTTTATGCCCGCGACAGACGCCCGCGCAGAGCAAATCCGGCATCTTCCAAAGCTTTGCCGTGCGATCTGCGGAAGCTGACGCGACTAGCAAATGGTTTGGCGACACTGCCACGCCGTTTATGGCTTTATCGTGCGCCACAGTCGCTGCAATCGCTGGCATACGTATGACTACACTTTCTTCATCGTTTTCATCGTCCTCCTTGTTGTTGATGTCGTTAGCTTTGGCGTGCAATTCTAAAGCTGCGTTCACGTCCCATATTCGCAAGGCGCGGTCTTGCCCTCCAGAAACTACAAACGGTGCATTCTTTCTCGGTGCGAAAGCAACGGAAGTTACTGCACTCACGTGACCTTTACCGAACGCTATGCATTCCCTTTTTTCGACGTTCCATAAGCGAACCATATGGTCTTTGGATCCAGTCGCCGCTAAACTCACCGCTACTTCTTCTCTATCATTCACTATTTTACTCGGCGCGCAATCTACGGATAAAATGGCCTCTGAGTGTCCAGCTAAAGCAGCAATGCACGTGAAACCAGCGTTCCTATCCTTATGCGCTTGGAAAATACGAAGTAAAGGCGACGACGACGTCGCCGCACACAACAATTCAGGTGGAGGCAACGTTTCCCTATCTGCGTTGGCATCGTTCAACGATTTCCGTTTTCTCGCGTCATCGTCGCCGTCTACATCGTCGTCGCTGTTTGCTTTCTCATCTTCGGGATCGTTGTAATCTCTGATAAGTGCGATTTCATTTTCGTACACGGTTTTCTCCAACGAACTTCTCGCAAATGCCAAACCTACGATTTCGTCGCAGTCGCCAATCAATTCTCGCGCAATCGTCAATCCACTTTTACTACCCTTTTTACTATTGTTCTTATCCTTTCCTTTACTACTACTACTACTACTACTACCACCAGTTGTTTCAAAAAAGAGTGCTCGAGCATCTCCAGTTACCGCCAACAACATCTCCCCATCCTCGGCTAATCGGCACTCCACGAACGTTCCGCTCGCCGCTTGGAAATCCGTGTTCGATTTCGCGTTATTCTCCACCCCACCGGTTAACGTTTTCGATTCCAAAAACGCCTTCCCGGCGCCTTCCTTCCATAGCTTTACCTTGCCTCCGCTCCCTACCGTCGCAAACCTCACCTTCCCGTCTTCCTCGCGATCTTCTCCGGACTTGCCGTACAACGCGCTCTTCCTCGGTAACACTCTCGCGGCTTCCACCGCCTCTCCAACGTTCGTCGTCGATATCACCTTCCCGTTCAAACCAAAAACGCGAACGACACCGTCTCTCCCCGCGCTCAAAATCTTCTTCCCGCACGTCGAAATCCCAATCGCGGTCACCGCACTCACGTGCGCATCTTTCGCCATCGGCGCGTCCGCTTTGTTCCCTCGCAAATCCCAAAATCCAACCTCTCCGCAATCCGAACCAGAATACAGCTTCAAAACCCCTCTCGTCTCGTGAAATTGAACCGCAGTCACCATAGCCGTATGACCTTTGAACGAGTGCGTCGCGTACCCTCTCTCGATGTCCCAAACCCGAATCGTCCGATCGGCGCTCGCCGTCGCCAAAAACTGCCCACTCGGGTCCACCGACACCGCCAACACCGGCATCTTGTGCGGTTTCCATTTCCTCCCAATAAATCTCCCGCTCTCCACGTCCAGCTCTCGCATCGCTAACGACCTCGACGCCACGAACACTTTCTTCCCGTTCGCGCTGAAACACATCGCGGTGATCGGTTCCGTATCTCCCTCCGTTCGGGATTTCACGCCGCCAGTCTTCGCATCCACGACCGTCACCTCGTCGCCATTCGCGCACGCCAGAAGCTCGTTGTCGATGCAGATGGGTCCGCCTCTGTAGAACGTTTCGAGCGTGTTTTTCAGCGAAAATGAACGGCGGGGTACGTGTTGGTCTTTCGCCATTCTGTTCTTCGCGCGTTACGTGTTGTGTGTTCTTGCGAGTCGAAAGTTTGTTAAATTCTGAAGCCGCTCTTGTGTGTGTTTTTGCTCAAAAACGGCAGTATTTTTACGCGTATTATATTATGACTGTAAACTCATCCTCGCGAGGGCAATCTCACGGCGCTTTCGCGCGCGTTCTGTTCGTTCTCGTTTTGTTCGTTTGTTTTCGCGCGTCCTCGGCGCAGCAAAGCTTTAACAAAAGGTTCATCCGCCGCGACGGCGCGTCGTTTTCTTTTTTCTCTTCTTCTGGTGGTGGTTTGGAGAGAAAAGAGCGCTTTCTCGCGCTCGGCGCGAACGCGTTCGCGTTGCTCTACGAAGAGAACGGACGCGAAGAAGGGCAGCAAATGGTCGATAGGGTGTTGGACGGCGCGAAAACGTCCGGGGCGAACGTGTTGAGAGTTTGGGCGTTTTTAGACGGCGATCGGAAAGATTTCGATGGCAGAGCGTTGCAAAAAGACGTCGGAGTGTTCGAGGAGGAGAATTTTCAAGGGTTGGATCGGTTGTTACGGAAATGCGAAAAGAGAGGGATTCGGTTGTTGCTGACGCTGACAAACTTTTGGGAGGATTACGGAGGGGTAAAGCAATACTGCGACTGGTTTGGGGTGAAAGAGAAGAGCGAGTTCTTCCGTGATGTGAGGATTAAGGAGGCGTATAAGAGGTACGTGCGATACGTCGCGGAGAGGTACAAGGACGACGAGAGCGTGTTTGCGTTTCAGCTGATCAACGAGCCGAGAATGGAATCAGGGGGAGGAGAGAATGGAATGGTGAGAGATGCAATCATGAGCGAGTGGTGTCAAGAGATGATTCAGGCGTTCAGAGAGGTGAACATGAATCACATGTTATCGCTCGGTTCGGAGGGGTTTTATTCTTCTTCTTCTTCTTTCACCAACTCGGCGAACGTCAATCCGTTTTCGGATGCCGGAAACTGGGGCGTCGATTTTATCAAACACTCTGTCGGATTTGATTTTTTGACCGTGCACTTATGGGTGGACGATTGGTTGAGCGACGCGAGCGAAGAGGAGAAGTTACGCTTTACTGATCAGTGGGTACGGCAGCACATTCGAGACGCGGAAGCGTTAGGCCTGCCTATTCTTTTCGAAGAGTTTGGCAAGAAGAAACCGATCAGCGTTCGGGCATCCTACTATGAGAGAGTGTACGAGTTGGCGACGGAGGCGACAGTCGCAATGATACAGAGAGAAGGAGGAGTGTTTGAGCAAAGAACTTCTCTCTCTCCAAGCGCCGGCGGAATCTTGTTTTGGCATCTCGGCTCTCTTTTGAAGAAACAATACGACGAAGACGGGTATTGCGTGTTCGTGGAAGACAAAGAACACGAACCAATATTGAACATCGTGAAGGTTTATCACGATAAAATCGAAGCGATACTGAAATCTGCAACGATGTCGAATGTTTTCGTTCCTCCGCCGTTCATTCCGCCGTTCATACCAGAAATGCCGCCTTCCTTCGTTCCTCCGTTTGTAAAGAAAAAGGAAGAGTGCGATGAGATTGAAACGAACGCGCGGTATGATATCGCGCCGTTCATGAGATACAACGACGTAGACAATCCCGAAGAGTGTTGCCGGTTGTGCCACGACAGCGCACCCGACGGCCAAGATTACCCTGATAAAAAAACTTGCGAAGCGTTTGCGCACGACTCGGCGAGAACGAGTTGTTACGTCGGAGAGGTCAAAGATCCATCGAACCCGAAGAAGACCGTAGGTCAAACGCCCGGCGTCAACAATAACCCTGGATGGACGTCTGGATTTTCATCGCACTATCGGTTCATTGCCAATCCGAACATCGCTCCTCCTCTCTATTCTTCTCCTCTTCCTCCTCCTCCGCCGCCGAGGAAACCGCCCGAACTCGTCGCGGTCTCCAGTCGATCGACCGAACACGTCATCACCGCCGTCATGGAATTTTCCGAGAAAATCGACAACTTCTCCTATTATCTCGGCGCTGTGTATATCGACAACGACAAAGCGTTCGTTCAATCTGTCACGAGCAGCTCGCGAGTATTCTTCGCCACGGTCAAGCGCGTTCGCACCGTCGGCGTCGACGCGCCTTTCGGTCCAATTCAAAGGCGCTTATCGTTCGCGTACAAAGGGTTCCCGAGCGTTCTCTTTTACGCCTGACTGATATACGTTCTACTTACTCTCCGATACATTTACTCACCGATATGAGTACTACCACGATTACAACTACCGTTATATGAGAGAAATATTGTTTGTTTGTTGTAAATTCGATACGAGCTTTCTAATGAGAAACATCATGTGAAACACAAACTTTTCTTCTTCAAGTCACTCTCCTTTCTTCTTCACTTTTTCTAAAACGCGTTGAGAAAGAAGATGAAATACGCGCCGCCGAAGAAACAATCCAGCGCGAACGACAGCAACTACCCGAAGCACCAACACTCGAGTGCGAACTTAAACAGCGAAGGGAAGAAGTCCGCCAAGAAGCTCCTCTCCGCGCGCGACAAAAGCATCCCAACGAAGAAGCAAAAAACAAAAGAGATACTTTCCGGGAAGAAAAAGAAGAAAAAACTCATCAAGAAGAGCGAAGTAAATACGCCTTCACCGCACTCGAAAGGAAAGAGGAAAGAAATTTAGCGACGACCATGGCGGAGCGCGCCATCGCGACGTGCATCGAAATCCTGTTCCTGACCGGCCTGGGCGCGCTCATCGCGAGGAGTTTGCCCCCACCTTTGGAACTGGATGTCAAGAAAACGAGGAAGGAGAAAAAACGAGTCGTGGAAAAAGCAAAGAGGAAGAGCAGCCGCGCTACGGAAGAAGGGAAGGGGCGGAAGGAGTAGAGTAATTCATTCCAACGTGCGCGCGCGTCGTCATCATCTCTCGCAGCGCACAGCAGGTGTACTACATAAACAAAAAGTTCGTATAGATATAACAAAAATATTCCTGATCTATACATTAAATCTACTCGTATTTTTTGCATTGACCAAAAATAACCGGTCAAACTCGTTATTAAGAAAGAGATATAAACCGTCGTCCTTGTGTTTAAGTCGTCTTCGTTTCATCGCGAGAAGAAGAAGAACTGAAGAAGAGGAGGAAGAAGAAACATCCACGAAAAACTTGAACAACAACTCGTCCTCTTCAAATCTTTGCGAGAGAAAGAGTTTGGAGAGAAAGAAGAATTAAGAAGTTAGGGAACAAATCACATTTTGTTTCACATCATCACCATGCTCGGAAGTTCTGCTCGGAAAGAGCGCAAACAGGAGAAGAAGTTAAAGAAAAAAGAAAAGAAAGGAACAACCGCGACGACGGGAGGGGCGGATACTGTGTCCTCGGTCGTCTCTTCGGCTGATGCTGGGACGCACGATTCCGCGCAGACGATAGAAGCAAAAGCGGTGGTTTCGCCCATTCCCGAGTCCCCTGGAGTGGTCCAATCGAAGAAGAAGGACGCGCTGAACGTCTCCGCGGATTCAACCACGAAGGCGTCGGACAGTAGCAGCCAAACTCCTCTCGTCGAAAAATCGTGGTTTCAGATCCTTTGCGGAACCGCGGCTTCGATCGCGATATTAAGTACCGGCACGAAGTTGTTGATGAAAAAAGAGGAGAACTTGGAAGTGAAGAAACAAGACGTGGCGACGCCCGCCGCGGCCGGCGGTAAGAAGAGAAGAGGGAGTTGAGATAAAAACGTTTAAAATCGCGAAACGCGGCGTGCAAAAGCGCTTTGCGGAGAGAGAGAGAGAGAGAGACACCTGGGAAGACACTTTGATTGAGTCTAATTATCGTACACTTCAAATTTACAAAACTCTCTCTTCTACCGCTATTACGCCGCTCGTCGTTGGTTCCTTTTACTTTGACGTCGTACGCGACGTGCTTCACCACCTCCAACTTCTTCCGTTTCTTTCCTTCACCTCCTCCTCACAAACGCTCTACTGCTCTTCTGCTGCTCGTTGTTGGTTCCTTTTTACTTTGACCTCGTACCCGACGCGCTTCACCACCTCCAACTTCCTCCGTTTCTTTCCTTTTCCTCCTCCTCCCAATACGAACACGTCCTCTTTCTCCTTCGTCTCCATGTTCTCACCGTTGTTTATATTCTCGATTCTTTTCACCCATTTCGTGACTAAAGCGGTTTTTTCCTGAGGAACGACCGGTTTCCCGCCCCCTGCCGCCACTCCCGACGCCGTCGAATTCGGGAGACTTTCCCCGCCCCAATGGATGTTTTGCAACTCCCACCGCGATGTATTCTTCTTCTGTTGCTGCTGTAATCCTCCTATTCCTCCTCCTCCCGCTTTCTTGGCAGAGAAGACTCCCGATGCTCCTACTCCTATGCCTCCTGCGCCTCGCGTTTTGCCTCGATCGCCTCTTTGCGCGCGCGTTGACATCTTTTCTTATGTATGTGTTTTATGTTCGGGAAATGAAGGAATTCCCCTAAAATTTTCCCCTTTAAGATGATATCGAAGACAAGGACGACCACGACGTCAACGTAAACGACGCGTCGAGAATACGAATAAAAGAGAGAGAAAGAGAGAGAGAGAATGCGCAACCTCGCGGTATCTTTTGAACGAAGCACCACCCCAAAAAGGTGTTCCTCGTCATTTTTTCTTCGCAATCATCCTCGATGTCGTCGTCGTCGTCCAATTAGGGGAAGTCACGTTGTGCGCGCTTTGAAAGAAGATGAAGATGAAGACAAAGAAGACAAAGAGCATCCCGAAAATGCCATAGAGCCAGTTATCTTCTCTTTAAACGAAAACTCGAAAAGAATAAAGCTCGCAGATGCCGCGCGGTGGCTCGGGTGGACCGTTCTCGATTGGAACACGAGAATGGTGGTTGGGAAAGTGGTTCAAATATTAGCCACGAGCGGAGGCGAGATCGAGGTGGAAGTGGAAGGCGAGACGAGTTCAGAGGACGCGTTAGAGTTTTTAGAGGCGTTGTCCTTCGGGATGATGAGTAATTCGAGTGTGGTGGAGGCAAATAAAAAGGAGGATGCGGGAGAAGACGCAGACGAGAGCGGTTCCGTCGCGGAGGATATCGCGGCGTATACGTTGCTCGTGCATAAAGAAAGCGACGTGGACGACGACGACGACGACGACGCAGACGACGATAGCAACTGGCAATACATTCCGTTTGCACCTGCGTTGTTCCCGAAAATGATACCGATGAAGAAAATTTTGTTCATCGATCCGCCGGTTGGACTGTTGAGAGGACGAGGAGGGAGAGACGCGTTCGACGCCGAAGGGGATAGTTTAGACGACTCCGAGTTGAAAGAGGCGTTGGATCAGTTGAAGTTTGATTTGATGCCGTACGCGAGAACGTTAGGCGATAATCACTACGGCATGCCCTCGAAAAGATCGCTGGAGAAAGAAAATAGGAAAGATTTAATCAAACGAGTGGAAAAGTTGTTCGGGTACGATTGGTTGACGATGGCGGTTTTGTTAGATTTCGAGCCATTCCGGAAACCTTTTTATTACTGGGATAACATTGAGAATTTAGCGGACGAGTTGAGAGCGTTAGTGCACGCGATGTGGTTTGAACAAGACGACATGTCAGCTTCTGGTAGCGGCGAAGACGACGACGATCAACGCACGTTTTGGTACAACGACATCTCCGGAGCGATTTCGTTCGCGAAACCAGACGAAGACGACCACGATCGGCACATGGTCATGCCAACGAGAAGAGACTTAATCGACGCGAGAAGGTGGGATTTGCATCACGCGGTGGTGTTACACGGTGGATACGGTGCAGTGGCGAAGACGTTGAAGTGGCCAAGAGCGAGGTGGGCGGAAGATCGTCACTTGTTGAACTTTGACATCTTTTCTAAAGAATTGTTGGATTGCATGGAGAACGAGATATTCGACCAGGACGAGGACGAGGACGATGAAGTCAGCGACGAGAGAATGAAAAACAAAAAGATTGGCGCAAGCACGCGACTTCCTAGCGCTTTGGAATTACGTAACGTTGGACGCGACGATCTCGCCAGACACATGGTCGAACACGGCGGTCCAGTCACGGTGGCCAAACGCATGCGCATGAAACCGGGCAAAGGCGCCTGGATTCGCGCTCGACGCGAAAACGACGTCAATTCGTTCAAAATATACTTGAAAACGCTCGCAGAAGACGTTCGAACGTTTGTCAAAGAGCAAAGAAAAAGTCAGAAAGATGTTTTGTACATGCCAACGGACGAAGAGCTCATCAACGCCGGTCGTCACGATCTTCGGTACCGCGTGAAAGAAATCGGAAGCGCAACGGTGGCAAAATACGCAAAGTTGCAGAATCGAACGGAAAAAATGTCCCTCGCCGAAGCGAGAGCGTTTTTGCACGAAGAAAGTTTACAGAGGAAGTATTTTCGTGACGGGAAACGCGTCGAATTCGTGCATTTTGTGAAGGAAGAGACAGGGAAACGCATGCCTTGGAACATGCCGAGAGACCCGATGCGATTTTATCGCCAACGCGAAGAGTGGGTGTCGTGGGAACATTTCTTGAAGCCGGTCGCGGACGATGTAAACGAGAAGGACAACGAGTTGAACACACAGAGTAGTCGCGCGTAGATAGATACAATAGTAATTATAAACTTGATGTGAAAGTTGCTTTATATAGCTGTAGCCTCTTAGATATGTATTATATAGTGTGTAAGTCGTTTTTGATTCTAATATGGTCTCTCTTCTTCTTTTTCTTCTTAACCTCCTCTTTCTCTCTCACTCACTCTGTGGGTAACATCAATGCATCCAGCGCGAGAGAATCATCACCATCGTCGTCGTCGTCGTCGCCGTTTGTATCAATTTACAACTCTTGCTTCGCCCCATTTTCTCTCGACCTCTTCACCGATCTCAACTGCGCCAACTCCGGAGAAAGCGCCGCTTGCGCGTCCTCCTTCGCCTTCTTCCCGTCTTCGTATTGCTGTTGCAACCCTTTCAACAACGCCTCCAAATCCTCGTCGGCTTGCTTCAACTTCGCGTCCGAGTCTTCGATCAACTTGTCCAACTCACTGTCCGACAACGCCATCTTCGTCTCCAAAGACTTCTTTTGCTCGGCGTCGCACAAGTCCATGTGTTCCACCCCACAGGACGGACCCAAAGACTCCTTCGCAAACTTAGACAACTCCTCGTAATCTCTGCCGCCGTTGTACGCGTCGCCCATCGGGTTCGCCGTGAAATATTTCAACGTCGGGTAGCCTTGCACGCCGTATTTTTGGCACAAGTTTTGGTGCACCGTGCAGTCCACGTCGCCGATCAAAACCGTGGACGAACCGTCGTACTCGTCGCCGAGTTTATCCCAGGCTGGTTTCAGCGCTTTGCAGTGGCCGCACCTGTTCGTAACGATAATAATAATAATAATAATAAACAAATAATAACGGTAAGAAATGATACGAAAAGATCGACGGACGAGAAAGTGGCAAAAACACGCGCGTCTTTGTTCGCCTCGACGACTGTTCTTCTTCTTGGAAAGACTCGATCGAATGCTCCAATTTTCGCGACGACGCGACGCTTGAAGTGTGACACCCCTATTTGGTTTGTGCCGCCGGGCGAGCAAAAAAAGAAAAAAGGATCTCTAATCCAAATCCAAAATCAATCGCACACGAGCGAGAAGCGAGAGAGAAGAAACCGCGCACCACGGGGCGTAGAATTTCACGAACGCGCCCTGTGTTCAACAATACCGACGAGCAAAGCGCGTCGCACGAGTAGCAGAGAGAATAAAAGGTCAGTTTTTATGCACGTAATGTCGATCATCATCGGGGGGAAATTTGACTCGAAAAATGTTCTCGATTAAAAAAAACGCGCGTCTTCTCATCATCAAATCGATATTCGAGAATCGTACCTTCCCGCTTTCAAAAACTTGCGCGTCGAAATCACCCTCGGTGAGATCCACCGCGCCGGCGTTCGCGCCGGTAATGGCGAGTAAGCCGACGAAAGTGAGAGATTTTTTCATGCCAAACATTAGTAAAGAGCGATGTGATTTTTGTTCCGAATTTTAGTGGCGAATGCACGAGCGTTTTTTCCTCTCGTTTCTGCTTTCGAGATCAAGAAGAACAAGCAAGAGGAATATTTGCGGCCAAAGCGAATATCGAGCGAAGAGACGGTTTCATTTTTCCGAATACACGGAGGAATGTTGTTCTTCTCCGTTTGAGTTTGACGTGTTCACGTTTATGAGTGCTACAGTTCGTTTGGAATGAGGTGTATTATTGGCTCGTACGCGAACGACAACTTTGCGCTAAGAATACTAAACTCCGACGCGAATCCGGAGACTGTCACGCCGTCGTTCCGCCGCCGCCGCTCTTCTTCTTTCTCTTCTTTTTAGTCTTCTTCTTCTTCTCCGCGTCATCATCATCATTTCCTTTTGCGTCCGTATGTTTCTTCTTCTTCTTCTTCTCGTCTTCATTCGTTTTCTTCTTTTTCTTCTTCTCCGTTTCCTTCAAACCGTCCATGCTCGCTTTTTGCACCAACGTGAACTCTCTCGCGAACTTCTCCGCTTTCTGCGAGAACACTCGGGTGCTGATTTTCCTCTTCCCGTCCGAACATCTCACCAAGCAGCACCTTTTTTCCTTCTCCTCTTCCTTGGATAAAAGAGGTGCGTTCCTCTTCGGTCTGTTTAAGCAGAGCGAGGATTTCATGGTCGTCCAGACCGAGCCTTTGAGTCGATTGCGTTGGTAGAGTTTCGTCATCTCCGTCAAGAATTGGTCGTTGTCCAAGAGCACCATTTTGTGTATCTGGAGTAGTCTTTTCTCTCTTTCTTTTTATTATATCGCGCGGGTGTAATAACAACACCAACAACACACACAAACGCAACACCACCAACGAAGCTTCGCGCAGCACACACACACAAAAGCAGATGTAGCAGTGTCAGACACCAACAACAAACGAAAAGAGAGGAGAAGAAGAAAAAGAGAGAAGTGGAGTCCTCGCTTAAACCCTAGCAATGGTACAAACCCTAAACAATTTTTTTTTCTCTTTCACGAAGGATTGGATTTTCACATTTTAAACAACGGATTTGTTGTGACTACTCTCCTCCTTCTTTGCGAGCGCGTTTCGTAAACAACGACGGCGTTTTAACGGAGACGAAGCGCGCAGAAACACGGGAAGAAGAAGACTGAGAGAGAAAGAGAGACTTTCAGAGCAAAGAGAGAGCACAAAATGGAAGAACAACAACAAAATCTCAAACGAGAGATTGCATCAAAATCCAAACTCTTGAAAGAACGAGAGGAAGAAATCGCACTCCTGACGGAAAACGAAACGCAGATGGAACGCGAAATGAAACGTTTACGAACGGAAAGGAAACGGGAAGTGGAAGAAAACGAAACGTGGAAAAGAGAGGAACGGAAGATGAAAGCGGAGTTAGCGCAGACGCACGTGACGCAGCGCGAACTTCTCGACCGGTTGGAACAGAAAAACTCGGAAATTCGAGAGAAGAGTGAACTCGTGGAAACGTATTTGCGAAAGATCGAGGCGTACGCGAGAGAGAAGTCAGAGACGGAACAATCGGAGCGAGATTTAGGGCAAAAAGTGAAAACGGCGGAAAGTGCGAGACTTCGAGCGGAGAAAGAGAAGAGCTTGACCGAAGAGCACAACAGTTGGTTACAATCGGAGCTGGAGAAGAAGAGCGAGGAATTGTTTCGGGCGCGACGAGAGGACGCGGAAAACGTCGCCGGATCGAGGAAGAAGATTGAAGATTTAGTTTCCGAGAAGGTGAGATTGGTGAAGACGCTGGCGACGAAATCCGAGGCGTTAGAAACAGTCTCGGCGAAATTTGAGAAGATGTCGAACGACGTCGTGAGCTTGAAGACGGCCTCGGCGAGGGAGAGAGATTCGTACGAAGCCGAGTCGAGAGCGGCGAAAAGGGTAGCAGAGTTATTGGAATCGAAAGAGACCGAAAGGTTGGAGAAGATTGAAAAGTTGGAGAAAGTTTTAAAAGAAACGACCGAGGCGGGAGAGGAGGCGTCGAGAGCGCGGATGAGCGAGAAAGCGGTTTCGCAAAAGAAGATTGAGCAATTAAAGGTGGATCTGGACGAGTGCATGGAGAGAGAAAAACAGTTGAAGAAGGAAGTCGCGGAGTACAGAAAGACGAACGAGTGGAGATTCACTGACGACGAAATGTTGAGCGGGTTATCCAAAACGGCCATCGAGCAAAAGTTAACCAAAGATGGGTTGACGCTCGTCAAAACGTACGAGTTGTTTCGCGAACAAGAAAACGCGACGCAAGTGGAACGAGCGAAACGCCTCGACGCAGAGTCGAAATTGAACGACATCGTCGCTGAGTTGACTGCCAAAGCGCCCGAGTTAAGAGAGATGGAAAATATGCACGATTTGGCGTTGGAAGAAAACGAACGATTGGAGATTAAACTGGCCGAATCCTTGATGGCGACGGAAAGTTTACGTCGCGAGGTGAACGAGATGCGAGAAGAACACCGCTCGAGAGAACGCGAGAGTCACGCGTTGCGTTCCCAAGCGGCAGATCTATCTCGACAACTCGCGTTGACGCTCAACGAAGTGCACGAGTTGAAAGGCTCGCCTGCTATTGCCGTGCCAGAACCAAGTCCAGCGAGTTCTCAACAATCTGTTTCGGATATAATCACCTCGAGACTGGTTGATTTCCGAGACATCGCCGAGTTACAACAAAAAAATCAAGAGATGTTATTTGTCATTCGCGAGTTGAGCGAAAAGAACGAACACGAGCAAGTCGATGCGAAAAAGGAGTACGAAGTGAAATTAGCGGAGTTGCGCGAGGAGACGGAAAAACAGTTGTTGGAATTGAAGACCAGACGGGACGAACAAGAGAGCGTGGTGAAATCCATCGCCAGGCAGAGAGATTTGTACAAGAGTTTGTACGCGAGAGCGACTGGAGAAAACGTCAACGATGCGATGGATGTTGGAATAAGTCCGTCAGGAGGAGGCCAAATGGTCCTCGCGTCGGCAGGTGCTTCTCCGAATGTGAAGAGTGGAGCTCTCGTCCTACACGGAGGCGGCAATCAAGAGGAGAATAACATGCAAATCGTCGCTCTCTCGAACGAAAACCAAAATCTACAAAATCAATTGGATGTTGTCGCCGATGAAGTTGAACGAATCAAGCGCAACGCGCGAAAAGAAATCGACACTATGCTGGCGAAACTCGAAGAGTTTCGCGAACGCGCCGCGAACGATCGCGCGACGGCAATCGAAGCCAAGGAGACGGTGGAACGCGAAAAGCACAACGCCGATCGCTGGATGCGCGAATGCGAAGAATCTCGAAAAGCTTTGGATGATATTTCGCGAGAGAAACAAGCGGTGGAGAAAACAATAATCGACAAAGAACAGGCGTTGAGAAACGCGGAAATCGCGCTTGAAGCGGCGGAAGCGGTAAAAGAAAGCGGCGCCATGCGCGTGGCGAAGCTCGAAGCCGAAAAAGTATCCATCGAAACCAGTGAAGCGAGACTTTCCGAACAACTTGCCATTGTCGAGTCGCGCGCGGCGAGAATAGAGGCGTCCATGGATGCGTCCGTATCGGTTTCTTCGGCGAAATTGTCTGCTTTAGAACGCGAACGCGATCGTTTAGCTGAAGACGCGAAACGTATTCGGGAGGCGCACGGGCGAATGGAAGTAGAATTGCACGAAGAGCGAGAGCGTTGTCGAGAACAATTGAACGTGCACTTGATGAAAGCGTCCGATGCGGCTCGAGAAGCGGCGGAGGATGCGCAAAAGCGTAGCGAGGCAGTCGCGAAGGTTTCCGAGGCGGAGACAAGAGCGAAGGTTGCAGAATCCAAAGCGGAGATGCTTGAGAAAACGTTGAAGAAAACGGAGGACCGGTTACGGCTGCTCAACGCGCAGGCGATCAATCGTGGCGGAGTAGGAGCGATAGCTACAGCTGGCGGTTCCAGCCTGACAACGACGCAGAAAATGTTATCTCAGTCCGTGGATGGGATGACACCGACGGACGACGAAGCGGTGAAGAAACGCGAAAAAATGCTCAAGGATGCCGCCGAAAAAGCAACCGAGCTCGCGGAAAGAGCGAAAAGAGAAAAGATTGAAGCCGTCAGAGAAGCTGCCAGTCACAAGCAAATGTTCGACAAAGCCGAAGCGAGAATGAACGAGTTCAAACAAATGTACGAGGCGCTGGAGGCGACTCACAAGGAAGTCTCCAAAGCGTTGGCTGAGATGACGAAGAAGGTTTCGGAGACACAGAAACAGGAGGGTACAGACGACGCGTCCAAATCCGCCGTCGCGGAAATGCAAAAACAAATCGATAGCATGAACAGTGTCGCTGCGATGAAAGAGAACGAGTTGAAGCAAGCAAAGCAAAGTTTGTCGAAACTGAACGAAGACAGTGCCAAGGCGACTGCGGAAAAGACGAAAATTTTGGGGGAATTGAAAGAAGCACAGAAAAAATTTTCAGACGCGCAAGTCGAATGCGATAAGTTGAAGAAAGAACTCGCCACTTCGGCTTCGACGGCTCCCGCTATTTCAACCGCTCAGCTCGAATCCGTCAAAGCTGAACTCAAGAAGAAAACTGAAGATTTCGAGGCGACGAGGAAAGTTATCGAAAACGAGAAAGGTGTGCTCGAAGTCGCAAAACGTGTGGCGGAAGCGAAAGCGGCGGAATTTGAGAAGCAAAACGCCAGTTTGTTAGATCAGGTGAACAAAGCCCCGGGCGATGACATGGACACCGATAATGGGAACGAAGCTATGGCCTATTTGCGTCGCGAGAAAGAATCCGCAGAAGCCAAATGCGAGACGCTCGCGTCGGAAAAAGATAAATGGACGCGAGAGTGCGAGAAGGCGTGGAAAGATCTCAAAGAAGCGAACGATGCGCTTTCAAAAGTGAAATCAACCGCATCTTCCGAATCCGAACACAAGGCATTACTCGCCAAGCTCGAGAAGATGAGTCAAGTCGATGCCGAAAACGCTAGTCTCAAAGTTTCCGTGGAGCAAGTGAAGAAGGAGGCCAACGCCAAGGTGGAAAAGTTGACGAAAGAGTTGAAAGAAGCGCGAGAGAAAGCAAACTCCTCCTCTGCTTCTCAGCAATCGAAAATGGCCGAGTTAACGGCCGCCAAAGTAGAGGCGAAACGGTGGGAAGAACGCGCGTCAAAGTTGACGGACTCCTCGAATCTCGTCGAAAAGAGCGAATTTGAGAAGCTCAAGAAGGAAAGCGACGAACAAGGCGATCGCTTGATCAAATTGAAGAAGCAACTTGATTTGGCGTTGAAAAATTTGAAAGCTATGAATCCGGACAAATTGCAATTAGAAGAGTGGAAGAAGAAACGTGGCGAAGAATTGGATCGCGTGAAAAAGTTGGAAAAAGAAAAGGTTGAAGCAGAGCAGGCGGCGGAAGAGGCAGAGGACAAATTGGTCGAGCTCGAGTCTGCAAAGGAGAGTTTGGAAAAATCAAAAGTGGAGTTGGCGGCAAAAGTGAAAGCGTTAGAAGAAGAAGCGACGAAGAAACCAGCGATTGCGGCTGCGGCCACACCCCCCACAACTGTTTTTACCCCGGTCGCCGCTCCGACAAGTACTCCCTCTGCTGCTACTGCCATGGACGAAGACAAGAAAGAAGTAGCGGATCAATCCAAGAAGCGCAAAGTTTCTGATATGGCAACGACGACGACGACAACGGCGGCGGCGGCGGCGGCGACGACGACGACGACACCAGCACCGTCCAAGCCTGCAGCCACTGCGCCAGCGGTTATTGAAAAGAAAAGCCCGACCAAAGCTACTGCCGCTAGTGCGAAATCGATTGTCGAAGAGAAGAAATCGGCGGCTCCGGTGGCAACTCCGGTTAAGGCAGCTGCGGTGAGTGCTCCTGCCATGAAAACATCAGCAACTACTGCTCAACCGATTAAATCTGCGTTAAAGCAGCCCACTATAAGTGATCAAACGGTGAAGACGACCGCTGAGAAACCGAAGGAGACGATGGAAAAACCAAAGACGGTGACCATCGCGCCTTCTCCAATCAAAGAGCAAACGGCGAAGAAAGAGGAAGAGAAGAAACCTGCTGCTGCTCTTGCTGCTGCTTCTGCTGCGCCTACCACCACCATAGCGTCTCCATTTGGAAGCGCGTCGACGGCTTCGAAACTGTCACCGTTCGGTTCTTCTGCAGCGCCTTTTGCGGCGAAACCAGCTTTTGGTTCTGTCTTGAGTTCGTTTGCGACTAAACCGTCGGGAACGTCACCGACTGCGGCTTCAACGCCAACCACGGGCGGTATATTTGGTGCAAAACCATCCACTGGATTCGGCGCAGGAGCAACTTCAACGCCCGCGTTTGGAAGTGGCAGTAAATCCGCCGCGGCGCCGTTTGGAAAGCCGTCCGCACCGTTTGGCACGCCATCGACTCCCTTTGGCTCCGCTGCCGCCGCCGCCGCTGCTGCTCCTACTGGCACACCGGCAACCGCAAAGACGCCGCTCGCGTCGACTCCTGCGGCAAAAAATACCACCACCACCACTACTCCTACTACTAAGCCAAATGCTGCTGCAAATACCGCCACACCGCAAAACGTAACGGACGCGCAAAAACGTAAGAAAGAGTTGGAAGCTATCATGGCGAAGACGAAAGCAGAGTTGCTCGAAAAGCAGAAAGCGGCTAACGAGGCCAAGCAACGCGTGGCGATGGCGAAACGCAAGACGATGGAAGAACCATCCGCAGTGTCGACACCTTCTTCTGCCACTGGTGTCGCTGCTACTCCGGAGACAGCATCGAAGAAGTTGAAACCAGACGCACCTCCGTTTACTCCCACGTCTACTGTCCCTAAACCGACCGAGAAAAATACTGGCGATGTAAAGTTGGAGAAGAAAGGATCGGGCGAAGTCGCGGCTTCCTTCTTAGTCGACGTTCCACCGAAGAAGAATACAGAAGAGAAAGAAGAAGGCGAAGCGGAGGAAGGAGAGCTCGAATTACCAGCTCCAGCCTCGGAGAAGAAGAAGCATCAACAGCAGCATCAACAGCGCACTCCGGGCTCGCAAAAGAAAGGCGGTCGCGGGGGACAAGGCGGACAAGGCCGAGGCGGCGGAAAAGGCGGGGGCAATAATAAGTTTAACAATAGCGGGAAGAAAGGAGGACGAGGAAATAAATAAAGAAGTAATACAATAGATGTGCGTTGGATTTATTAGGCGTTATACTTTGTGGCATTAAAAATATTTACACTTGTACAGACCACGAAGAATATTCACTCACACACTCTCTCTCTCTCTCACTCTTTACCACTCTCTTTCCCTTTCCAGTCGCCGTTTCACTGTCATACTATGATCGTCGTTAATAATAATAATAATAATAATAATAATATGTACTATTTCATCATATATTTAAAGAACGACATCTTCGTCGTCGTCCGAGCTCGTGACCAGATCTAAAGTACTTTTGGGAATCGGGTAAACGTAATTCGGCAAACACACCGAATGTCTCACGTGCACCAACTCCAACATACCACTCTCCGGACAGACGGCAAAAGACGCCACGTTACTCGAGTTCTGGTTCCCGACGCAAACAAATCCTCCGTTCGCACTAAAGTGGAAGTTTCTCGGACATTTCCCGCCGGACGGGACCGCGGCGATAAACTCCAACGACCCGTCCTCGGCGTCGATTTTAAAGCACGCGATAGAATCGTGACCTCGATTACCGACGTACAAAAACTTCCCAGACGGATGGACTCTGATCTCACTCGCGTGACTCGCCGCTTTCCACACGCCTCTATCCGTGAATACTTTTTGTTCTCTCGAACCTTCCGGTAACGTCGAAATGCACTGGAAGACGTTCAGCGCGGCTGTTTCGTCGCTTTCTTCTTTCGTATCTTTCTCGTCGTCGAATGTTTTCATCGTCGGTTGTTCGTTCGCCAACGGCAGTTGTTCCATCCACTCGTCGTTAACGTTCACGTTGAATACAGAAACCGTCGAGTCCAATTCGTTCACTAAGTACGCCGTCTTTAACGTTTGATGAAACACCAAGTGTCTCGGTCCTTTCCCCGGTTGCAATTTCACGCTCGCTTTGCACACAAACTCCGGCGCCGTGACCATCGTGCTCGGCTCTCCGACTCTGTACACGAAAATCCTGTCCAAACCTAAATCAACGACAAAATGCAACATATTATGGTACGGTTCAGTCACGATGCAGTGCGAATGCGGCCATCGTTGTCTAAACTCCCAATGTTCCTCTCTCGTCGGTTTCTTGTCGTCTACGTATTTCGCGCCCGGTTGCATAAACACCGTATTCGGCGTCTCCGGTCTCCCTAAATCATCCAAATGGATCAACGCCAACTTCGCGTCCCAATAATTCACCGACATCATGTACCTGTTGCTCTTATTAAAGTTCAAATAGCACGTCGACTTCCCCCCCGCGGAGCACCTCGCGATTTCTTTCAACCTCAAATCTCTCGTCAATCGCATCGTCACGACTTCGCCTTCCACGTCGATGCGTTCCGTGCTCGCGTAAATCACGTCCGGTTTCGTCGGGTGTCTCGTCACGAACGCCACGTTCGGACCGATATCATTCGTGGTCACCATTTCCAATTGTCCCGTCCTGCCGTCCAAGGAGAGCACGTGCACGCCCGCTTTTGACTTCATCTCCTCGTTTTCCTCCTTCTTCGAAGCCTTTCGTTCCTCAACACTAAAACTCGCATTTTCCTCGTCATCATCATCTCCATGAATGTTGCTCTCGTCTTTCGGCGTGTGCGCTAATAACTCGCACCGCGTGTACCCACCGACGATGAACACGGTATCGTCCGCGTGCGATTCGTTGATTCGTTCGAAGGAATTATTTCGTTCGCCTTTTTGTTGGTTCGACGATAACCCCAGAGCGTTCAGTTGGCCGCCTGCACCCATAGTTACTTTCCAATAATATCTTTTCCTTTTGCGGCGCTTTTAGACACTCCGGGGAAAGAGGGGAGAAATTTTTTTGTATCTCTCAAACGGATTTGGAATCTCTCTCTTCCGTTTATGATGTTTACGTCGTTGTTAAGAGGTCGATCTGTTACAGTTCACTCGCTTACGCAGAAAGAAAAGGGTCT
>Ga0209308_10000650_pt1 | contig 34251 bp, 35 predicted proteins | sample COGITO_mtgs_1204_3_FD_184806 | JGI IMG/M metagenome (GOLD analysis project Ga0209308, IMG submission 184806) | Pelagic marine microbial communities from North Sea - COGITO_mtgs_120405 (SPAdes) (version 2) | ecosystem: Environmental > Aquatic > Marine > Epipelagic ... | reverse complement strand
TTTATATAATGTTGCCAAAGGTCTGCCATATTTATCAAAATCTAAAAATCTAACATTAATAATGTTTTCATTAGAATTATTAATTAGTTCTCTAATTTCTTTACGCGCATATTCTTTATCAATATTTACATTTGTAAGTAATTTTATTAGATGATTCCTTGCTTTAATTCCCATACCGCGTTGCTCTCCTTTCATTTCCGGTGTATCAATACCCATAAGTCTAATATTAGATTTTACATAACCAAAACCTTCTAGATAATAAGCAACAGTTATAGTATCACCATCATAAATATCAAGAACTTTACAATCATAATTTTTACCTTTTAAAGTAAATGTCGGAGTGTTATCATAAGTAAGATTCTTAAAAGCTTCCATATTACATATGATATACTTAAATTGCTTTTAAATACTTATAAAAAATAAAATAAACAGAATAAATAAACTATTAAATGATTAATTACAAATATACCTCATCATAATATTCATAGTATACAGCTCTTGATTTAGTAGCTTAAATGCATACGGCATACGCACTTGTGCGATATCTGTATTATTTTTACAATTTTTACAACTATAAATATTCTTTTCTGTATTTACATTTGCATGCATTCCACAATACTTGCAAACAAATATTCTGTAATTATCGGATACATGTAGCATTCTTTCTGCTAAGAAGTTTGCTGTACCATGTGCAATAAAGCAATCGCGTTCCATTTCACCTAATCGCAATCCACCAGAACGCGCACGGCCTTCGCTGGGTTGACGCGTAAGCATAACGATAGGGCCATTAGAACCACGAGAATGAACCTTGTCAGTAACCATGTGTTTCAATCGTTGATAATAAGTAGGGCCAATAAATATTTCTGTTTTAATTTGTTCGCCTGTTCTACCATTGTACATAATTTCATTTCCATAACGTTCCATGCCAGATTCTTCCAATACTTTTGCAATATCTTCAACGGAACAATCATTGTATGGTGTAGAATCCCCGAAAGCACCAATATGGCACCCCGCTTTACCCATAATACATTCCATCAATTGCGCAATAGTCATACGCGAAGGAATAGCATGAGGATTCATAATAATGTCAGGAACAATACCATCTTTTGTATATGGCATATCCTGATGCTTATAAGTCATACCAATTGTACCCTTTTGTGCACTACAACTAGCGCATTTATCTCCGATTTCTGGCTTTCTATTTTTACGCATTCTAACTTTACAAAACTTATATCCGTCGCTATTAATTCCACTATAATTCATATCAACATATCCGTCGTCATTAGCCTTCATAACTAAACTATTATCATGATAACTGATTTCGCCATTTATTTTTTTTGGCATTACCTTTCCTACTAATACATCAGTCCCGGTAACACTAGTATTTTTGGGAACAAAACCATTGCTATTCAATTTACTATACGAATATGGTTTTTGAACAGACTTATTTTCAGGATTTGTAAAGATTTCTTCTTCTCCCGTACTATGGTTTTTATTACAAACATCTCTTACTGTTTTATAATAAGTGCTTGTAAATAATCCCCTATCTAACGCCGATTGGTTTATCATAATACTATCTTCTTGATTAAAACCAGTATGTGTCATAATGGCAACAATAGCATTTACACCAAATGGCAATTTATGCGCCATAGTATATTTAGATAATTTAGTACATACAAGAGATTTTTCGGGATAATTCAAAATATTACCCATTGTATCCATTCTTTTATTGAAATTGCTCGTATAAATACCCAATGCTTGTTTACCCATCGCGCACTGATAACAATTTCTCGGAGATTGATTATGATCACTAAATGGAATATTAACACCTAGAATACCATTAATTAAACTAGGGTGAATCTCACAGTGCGTATAACAAGGAGGTAGTGCTGTTCCTTTAATACCTTCATCTAAATCACTAGGGAATGTAGCAATCATTGCATTATTAATTTCATCACAATCCATATATTCAATAAAACCTTCTTCGTCTAGATAGCTATTTGGGTCAAGAGGGTCTTTGACAATTTCATTTGGTACTATAAAATAATCAAAACGCTTATCTTTAATATATTCATTGAATTCAATATTTTTTCTTTTGAGGATGCTTTCAATCCTAAGAACACTTTTATTAGTTTTAGAATCATAATCAACAATATATAGAGGTCTGTACATTCGTCCAGCTTCTGTGCTAATAATAATGTTTGATTTTTGAATATTCCAGACAATTGATGTCATTGGATGAATAATACCACTTCTTTTATAATGCCTGAGCGTATTGTATAATTTAGCCGGATCAACATGATAACCTATGATATCGCCGTTTACCATAACATAAACGTTATCCATATTTCCCATTTCCTTCAAGAAATCAATAGATGATTTTGATACATCATAATCATAACTATCATCATAAACTACAATATTTAATTCAATTAATATTTTTCTAATATGTGTACTGTTCATAGAGATAGAAATATTAGTACTGAGAGCCATATTCTTAACAAGACCAACAGAACTACCTTCTGGTGTTTCAGCGGGACAAATCATACCAATTTGTGAATTATCTAATTTTCGCGGTTGAACTAATTTCCCATTCTTTTCCATTGCTGTGTTAACTCTACGCAAATGCGATAGTGTACTAGCATAAGACATCCTATTTAATACCTGCGAAACACCCTGTTTAATATTTTGAAATGTTCCCATGCTTTTGATACCCCAATTTCCCGTAGAAAGCGAGTATTTAATCCACGATTCTAGCAATGATTGTTTAAAGAATCTAGTTATGCTAATATCAGAAATAATATTAGAAATTGGCGTATTACTATTACCTCTCCAAAGTCCTAATTCTTTTTCAATAGCGGTTTTTAGCTCTTTTGTCATCTTCCCGAAACATTGCCTGAATAAATTAGACATTAGAATTCCGGGCGTATCAACTCTTTTATTAATATAAGAATCGCGATTATCGTAATTATCATAACCTAGGTAAATACGAATCATTTTGCGAATAATATATCCAACATATAGAGCCTTGCGCCTATAACTTTTGCCAACGTGCGGCAAGAAATCATTTTTAAGGTTATTTCTCAATAGCGCTACATTCTCGTGATGTTCATTATTTCTATTTGCTCCAATCATAATCTTAATTAAAACATTTTCAGCTTGTTCTTGTGTTGTAATATCACATGCATCTTCGCAACATGCCATTAATTCAGAAATAATTCTTTTATTTTTTTCTTGATCTATATCATAAACGATATGATAGATTATTTCTTTATCATTGATAATGCCAAGGGCCCGAAACATAACGAAAATAGGAACCTCCGAACGTAGAAATGATGTATTAATTCTAATAATTCTCCCCATATGATTTAGTTTTCCGCTCATATTAAGACACGTTGTTTTAGGTGGTAAATATGATGAATCGCATATAGATCTAATTTCAGCATATAATCCCTCGCTATTATTATTGGGCTTGAATATAAGTGTTTTATTTTCATTAATTCTATCTTGTGAAATAAGCACTTTTTCATTTCCATTAATAATAAAATAGCCTCCGAAATCATATATGCATTCATTATTGTTTTCTTCACAAATGCCTGGAATCTGACTAGAAACACATAGCTTTGATTTGACCATTATTGGAATTTTACCAATATAAATGTTATTTACAGTTTTATCAAACTTTTCTGTCATACCATTTTTATTCGTAACTTCTGTAATAACATGAACATTTACATAAACACTACTAGAATAAGACATATTATTCATACGTGCAATATGAGGTGTCATAATGTTTTGTGTTCCGTCTGGTAATTGATAGCTTGGTTTTGTAACACTTGGTTGCAAAATATTGATAGAAATACAATATGTATTATCGGCACCTAAGTCATTTTTCGGATTCGCTACTTTGATTTTAATTGGATTAAATCCTGCGATAATCTGCCCCAAAGTGTTATCAATAAACTTATTATAACTATCAATTTGATGTTTTACTAATGGATTTGATGATTCAGGGGATCCTCCTTTTTGAAAATAAGTGTCAAGAATGTCCCAGCAATTTTCAGAATTAAACATTGGAATTGTTAATATTATTAATTTAATATATTCTTAAATATCAATTTTTATTATTCTAATAAAAAAAATTATTAAACATCATATTAAATTATTTATATATTTTCTCTATTCTCCTAAGAAAATACTTGGGACATACACGTTTTAAATTACTATATTTTATATATTTGATAAACTCATTACCTTTGTTTGTTCTCATTTCTATTAATTTTTTTTTTGAAGCACTTATTTTTACTTCATCTACCATTATAAATATCAATGATGTCAATGCTATTTTGGTAATAGTCTCTGTATTATTACAATATGATTTTAATATATTTCTTCTATTTTCACAAAGAACATCACCGCGCCCGATATTAATTAATAACTGCATTATTTGTATATAAGCTTTATCATTTAATTCTATACCAGAATACATTTTTTTACATTTATTAATTTTTTTTAAAATTCTTCCAAAATTACGATTTATCCCATGCATCATAATTTCTAAAACATCATATATAATTATAAATTTTTTAGATTTAATATAGTCTTCAAGATTGTACTTTTCAACATAATCTTTCAATAATATACGCATGAATTGAGGGTTATTGTGATATTTGCTCACTTTTGCAATATGTTTTATAGAAAAATTGCAAAAGTTTATTATATTATTTAATTCATAATATTTAGAATTTAACATATCATTAAATGATGTGTTTTTGTATAATTTTGCAAAATATTTAGATACATTAGCACACTTTGTGTAGTCATTAAATGATATAAATCTCCATATATATAGTGATATATCTTCGTTTTCAAATATTGAAATTTGCATTATTAGTATAAGTCCATAATCTAAGCTTAATATCAATTTTTATAATGTAGAATAAAAATGTTCCAGAAATAATAAAAATTGACTATGTGAGGTTTCTAATTTATCTTCACCAACAACCACTGGATCGCAAATAGATACAAAACAAGTATCTATACAAGCAACCCAAAGCAACCCAAAGCAACCCAAAGCAACCCAAAGCAACCCAAAGCAAACAATGACCTCCTCTAACAACGCTCTTTACAAGGTTTACGTCGCGAACATGCCCGATATTCTCAATACCAAGAAGGATGTTGACGAGTATTGTAAGCAATTCTGGAAAGACAACAAGGAGAAGGATAAGGAGGCCAAGGCAGCTGAGAAGGCAGCTAAGGCAGCTAAGGCGGAAAAGCCTAAGCGCAAGAAGGGTGTCGACAAGGACGGCAATCCCAAGGAGAAGCGTGCTCCCTCGGCTTACAACATCTTTGTGAAGGATAAGTATGCGGAGATTAAGGCTGAGAATCCTGGTCTGGATAAGACAGAAATCTTTGCGGAAATCGCAAAGAAGTGGCAGGAAAGCAAGAAGCTCAAAGAAGATGAGAAGGAAGAGGAGAAGGAAGAGGAGAAGGAAGAGGAGAAGGAAGAGGAGAAGGAAGAGGAGAAGGAAGAGGAGAAAGAAGAGGAGAAGGAAGAGGAGAAAGAAGAGGAGAAGGAAGAGGAGGTAAAAGCCCCTCCTAAGAAGAAGGCTGGTAGAAAAGCCATTGTGAAGAAGAAGACACAGGAAGTAGTGGAGGCCGAAAACGACGAGTAAATGTAAGTATTATATGAATATTATGTGTATCTATTTTTATATTTTTTTAAAAAATGATATTAACACAATATATATTGATATATTTATGAAAAAAATTATTGCTATTTGTGGGACAAAGCGCTGTGGAAAAGATGTATTAGCTAATCATATTGTCAATAAATATGGATATACTAGATTATCTTTTGCCGAGCCTCTTAAAGAAATAGTAAAACTACTATTTAATTTTAGCGATACACAAGTTGGTTTAATAGATGGTGATAATGACGAAAAAGATACAATTGATGAAAGATGGAAAATAAGCCCCAGAAAAGCATTACAATTTATAGGCACAGAAGTTTTACAAAATAAAATTCAAGAACTACTTCCAAATATTAAAAGAGATTATTTTGCTAATATTCTTTTGTCAAAAATAGAAGATGATAAAACATACGTAATTAGTGATCTTAGATTTATTCACGAATATGAAAAAATAAAACATCTTGACATACAAGTTATTAAAGTTACACGACCTTCCATTATTTCAAACGAAGAGCATTTATCAGAAATAGAATATTTAAATATTCCTTTTGATAAAGAAATTGTAAACGATAGTACTATTGAAAATTATATTAGTTTATTTGATAACTTATAATTTACTATGATATGTTTTGATACATTTTTCTACTGATGTTTTAATATCAGGAATATTAGGATACAGATTATATAATTTATCGTTTGATAGTTGGATATTGGAACGCATGGATAATAGTATTAAGTTTTGTTCTTCAATACTAAAATTCTTCCATGTAAAATCATTATCTATATGTTTTTTATACATTTCTAAGATTTCATTATGAGAAATGATGCCTTTATTAACCATATTAAACGTTCCTGTTGTTTTATTATTCATCATATCTAAAATAATGGGATACATATCTTCAAGTACAGTCATGGAATTTGATACTGAGCAAATTCTATCATATTTCAATATTTTTGTTATAAAATTTCTATCGTGACTATAATTTACAATTGGCATTCTAATTCTTAGATTTAATGTATTTTCCGAAAACATATGTTGTAATCTATCGGTATATCCCTTAACAATTGAATAAGAAGAACCAAAAAAATCAGGGGACTTATCCTCATCCACATATGATTCTTCCGGATTTACATTACTAAAAATACAACCTGTTCCCAAATAAGTAAAATGAATATTATATTTTTTTGCCAATATAGAAAGTACCATTGGAGCATACAGATTATCTCTAACATTATCTACTAATTTTCCCGGCTGTTCTAAATAATCAATTGTATTAAAATTACCACCATATGTTCTACCTATAAATGATATAATATGTGTTGGATTCTTATCAATAATTTCTTTTTCAACTGCTTTTTCATTATCTGCTCTTTCATCGGCTTCAACATATTCAACATTATTTTTATTTAAATATTCTACATATTGTTTACCAATCCACCCGCGACTACCATAAAATAAAACCTTCATTGTAACAATAATATTAACTTATATTTATATATATATTAAATCGGTACAACTTGCCATATATTTTTTATTTTTAATTACCTCTGTAAATGTTCCCACGTATTTTATGTCACTTTTTAAATCATCGTATAAAAACCATTTATTCCCATTTTTTTTACACTTAAATAACGCAGTATAATGTCCCGCATCAATCCCACCACTATGCATAATAATAGAATGTAAATGCTTCACACTATTATCTTTTAATGTAATTTTTCTTACTGGTTTTATATTTGTTTCTAGCTTTACAATAGTATTTGTGTTAATATCATAGGTTAATCTATCAATGTGGACAAATAATAGTTTGGCTGATATCAATTCTACTTCTTCAACTTTATATTTATATTTAGTATTACTTGTTGGTTTCCACATATTATCTTGGTCAAATTTAGTAATATTTAAGGCATTTGGTAATTTATCAGAAATATTTAAATTTTTTTTCCCAATTTCGCAAGATATTCTATAAATTATAGAGCTATTCTGTTTTCGGGTTGTTATTGGTGTTGTTTTTAATATTTTTTTAGTAGGTCTACTATTACTCCCCCACATACTTAATTTGGTAATAGTAGTATCATTGAAATTTAATATAATATTTAAAAATTCAAGAGTTTGTACTGGTTCTGATTGTGCTCGTTGCCAATTATTCTGGTCTATTGTATTGTTTGGATATACTTTATTATATTTCTTTTTAAAATCTTGTAATAATTTCCTCAAATTACTACATTTATAATTATTATCTGTATTATTTTTTATTTTTGAATAAATATTCAATAATTCTTCTTTGACTAGTATAGATTTATCCTGCATTTTTTTATCAATAAAATTATTTTTAAAAAACATTTCATAAACTATATCATTATCTGATGTGAAGAGGGAAACTAATAACGAATCAATGTAACAACTATTTATACCGTCATATTCCAGCATATTATTATAACATATATTTTTGAGATTTCTACAACGCAATGTTTTTGGATGTCTTTCTTGATTATCTTTACATTTTTTGTAAATTGTTTGGTTAATAACTTCATATCCAGGCTTTGCAATTAACTTATTTCTACATCTAAGAGTTTTTGGATGTCTTTCTTGATGTTCTTTACATTTTTTATACTTGGCCCCTTTGATAATCTCATAATCCATCCTTTTCTATTATATTATAAATATATTACTTAGATAGTATTACAATATCAGTTTTATTACTACATTTATACATATTTGCTATACTGTAATTTAGCAGAGACACCTTTTCGTTTAAAATATTATATCTTTTCAAACTTGCTATATTATTATGCACTTTAAATAATTCAAGACCGTAAAATAAGGTTAGTAATAAAAACTCCTTCAACATTATTTTTATAATTGGTTATATATTTATATCTATTTGCCAAGATTAAAAATTGATAATATGGTTATTTAAAAAATGTAATAATTTATCCAATGGAATGTACTAAATGTCATAAGGTTAAAAATTTTGATGAATATTCTTATAAAAATAAAAAAGAGAAAATATTCTATTTGTATTGTAATGATTGTAGAATTATTACTTTATCTTCACAGATAAAATATAAAGAAAAGGCTAAGGAGAATTATAACTTAAAAAAAAAGTTAAATACAGTAGAATGCGAGTGTGGAATATCATATATTTGTTTTAGAGATTTTCATATTTATAGGCATATAAACAGTAAAAAGCATAAAAACCTATTGATATCTAAGAATGATAATATATAATTGGGCTGATACTATTAAACTTTTTAACATTAAAGGTGTTATTCATATCGGCGCTCACCAATGCGAAGAAGCTGATTTTTACAACTCCATTAATATAATTGATGTAATGTGGATTGATGCAAATCCATTAAGGGAAAATGTCTATAAGTATTTAGTATCAGATAAAGATAATATAGAGTTTGATTTTAATATATCTAATAATACTGAATCGTCTTCATTGTATAATATCAAAATGCACAGCGATGAATATCCTGATATTTATTACACAAATACAAATAAAATTAAATCAATTACACTTGATACTATTTATACCAAGAATAATATAGATCCTATGAAATATAATATGTGGAATATATGCGTACAGGGTTCTGAATTAAATGCTTTGCGTGGTGGCATAAAAAATATAGAAAGTATTGATATTATCTATACTAAAATATATACAAAGGAATTATATGAAAATAATCCTATCATTACTGATATGGATAGTTTTTTAATTCAATATAATTTTGAAAGAATATTAACAGAATATACAACAAATGGATGGGGAAATGCCTTATATGTTAAAAAAAAATATTGCTTATAAGTATAAAGTAAAGTATTATAATGGCTACCGGCGGTAGTAATTGTAATTGTAATAATCAAGACGGAGGTGCTAAAAGAAAAAAGACTAGTACTAAAAAGCGTAAATTATCGCCATACAACATATTTATGAAAACAGAAATTAAAAAGGTAAAAAAAGAGGATCCTAAATTAAGTCACCAACAAGCTTTCAAAAAAGCCGCTGGTAATTGGAGCAAAAAGAAATAAGTAAATATTTTTTATTAAATTGCTTTATTTTTAGAGAAGTATGAGCAAGCGATTTATTCCTCCTTACAAAAAAGGCTATACCATATATTCTATATCAAATTGCAAATACTGCAAACTATCTTGTAATGAGATTAAGACTGATAAAAAAATTATTAATTGTGACGACTATATATTAAGTTTGAGAGATAGAGATGCGTTTTATAAAAAAATACAAAAACATACAAAGATAAACTATATACATTTTCCAATGATATTCAAAGATGCCAAGTTTGTTGGCGGATATAAAGAGCTAATATCTTAGTCGAGGTCAGATAGCGTGTCATAATCAGAAGGGTCGTAGATGTTATCATAGACTTCTTCCGATTCAGAAGTGTTATCATCTTCGGTGATGATATAAATTTTCGCATTGGTTCTGCGGTTTATTTTTTTGGTTTTTTTGATTTTGAAGATATCATACTTTTCTCCGTTGTTCCTGGTAACTGAAAACATTGCTTTGTTGTGAAGTTCCCGAATAAACTGTGTTGGCGTATTTGGATTTGTTCTTTTCCGTCTCCGTTGGTTGGTTGATAGTTTTAGAACTATCTTGTTATATCATTTTTTAATTCTATCTGTTCATTTTTATTCCCGAAAGTTGATTCGCCGTTGTAATAAATATATAGAAACCCATCTTGGCTTTTCATATGTTCATATAGATATGCCATTGATGCTGATAGTGGAGGTAGAACATTGTCAATAAAAACAAATATAGCCTTATCTGATTCAATTTTTACACGCTTTCTTATAATTATAATAAATTGACTTAGAGTCATATCAACAGGAGCGAGATATTTACTCTTATCAATGTCTTTTAATATAGAGCCTGCTGCTTTTTTGACAATTATAGGAACTCGTTCAGGATATTTTGCTCTAATCCTAGTTGTTTCATCAATTCTTTTTTTAATATCAGTAGAAATCATATAATTTATATGATATATCTATATAATTACTTCTTAATTAAAAAGAGTACATAATCTTATTTTTCTATGATTTTTATAAATGTTTAGATTTTCAAGAGATTTTATAAATTATGTACTCAAAATATATTATATAAAAGATATATTATTTAAATTATAAATGGGGAATTTTAAACTATACGAAACTCTTGGTGTAGATAAGAATACATCTGATAATGATATTAAAAAGGCTTATCATAAACTTGCAATGAAATATCATCCGGATAAAAATAAAGGTAACGAAGAAGCAGAGAAGAAATTTAAGGAAATATCAAATGCATACAATGTATTAGGTAATAGTGAAGAAAAACAAAAGTATGATATGTGTGGTGATGAAAATTATAATAATAGTGGTAATGACGGACCAATGAGAAATCCCAATGATATATTCGAAGCTATTTTTAGAAATCATGGTAGAGGAGGATTTGAAGAAGATTTTTTTGGTAATTTTGGTGGATTTGGTAGAGGAGGACAGCGAAGACCAGAAAAGGCTGGCTCCATTGAAAAAACTTTTAATTTAACATTAGATGACGTATATGATGGTATTAAAAAAGAATTAAATATAACAATTCAAAAATATTGCACGGATTGTAATGCTGTTTGTCCGGATTGTGATGGAAAAGGCATCGTTCATCGTATACAAAATATGGGTATCATGCAAACAGTATTTCAAACAACATGTGGTAGGTGCGAGGGTGACGGTAGCATAATCAAAGGGAAACAGAATTGTAAAATCTGTAATGGCAAAGGAACATATAATAAAGAAAAGCGCGCTACACTAATCATACCAAAAGGAGTGGATGAAAATTACAAAACAGCTTTTCCGGAACTCGGAGAACAACCAAAAAAAAAAGATATAAAACCAGGAGATTTAGTAATTGGTATCAAGATAGAGAACCATAAGCTTTTTGAAAGAAAAGGAGATGATTTATACTATAAAAAGAGTTTACCATTTATTAAATCAATAATTGGTGAAGATATTACTATTCCATATTTTAAAGAAAAAATAGAAATTAATACGAGGATATTTGGTGTTGTTCATAATGGTAAGAAGTATTTAATAGAAGGCAAAGGGATGCCAAAATTAAATAGTAAAAATAAAGGGAATATGTATATAGAATTTATGATTGATTATCCTAAAATTAAAAACCAAAGTAAAGTCAGTGAATTAGAAAAAGCTTTGAATAGCGTGTTTATATAGTAACACTATTTTTTTTATGTTCAATTGCGTATAAAATATTATATATAGGAGACAACTCAGTTGAATTATCAAAACCATATTTTCTTATAAATCTAGATAATCGTTTAGCATACTTATCCTTTAATATTTTTTTGTTATCAGATTCAGCTACAATATATATATAATTTTCACCAGTTATTATTTTTTTATTAATATAAAATGATTTGTCGCCATTATCATACATTAAAAACTCAGTATCCAATTTATCTAAATTAAAAAAAGAGAAAGCATTTGAAAACCTAGATTTAATAATATTTTTAGAATCAGTTTCAGAAACATAATCAGAGAATGTAAAACTATTTACATGTTCGGGTTTACCAAAAATCACATTTGTATTTTCGTTAATAAAATCATATTCTAGACATATACTGAAATTATTAAGAATATCGCGAGATAAACTCTTATCTATAATATATATTCTATATACGTACGGTTTTTCATAATAGTTATTTATCTCGATAGTATCTTCTATATCTCTACATCTTTTAATATTGCTTGCATCTCTATATACTAAATCTCTGTATAAAATATACATAATTACAACAACTATAAATATAAATAATAAATTGATAAAGTGTTGATAATACGTTAAATTAGTTGTATTAGTTTTAACTAATGATAATGTATAAAATACATATTGTGCATTTGCTTCTATATTTATTAAAACTTTTCTAAGTGCGTCAAATACCAAATTGACTAAATTATTATTACTCATTATAATCTACTTTTATAATGATATTTTATCTTTATTTTTATTTGCAAATAGAATATTATGTATTATTGTAGTATTATAAGAACTGTTATTAGAAAATTCCTTTGTAAACTCAACTAATTTATTTGCCGTATATGTTTTAATTATATTACCATTTTTATCAGTACATAAATATTTATATTTATTACTATTAATTGCAGTCATATTGATACTAGAATCAGATATATTAGACATTGTACGTAAATCAAAGTAATTAAAATTTTTATACGAACCCTCTGTTTTTTTATATATTTCAGCTTTTTTATATAAATCCGATCCTTTAATTAGATTAATTCTCGCTATCTTATCAGATTGATGTTGTGATATACCCGATAATTCTAATAATTCGTTATAAATTTTTTTGATATATCCTTTAATTTTATCTATATCATCAATGTTTTCATAAATTAAATTTTCATATTTGTTAAAAATATCATTTGAACGTATTGCTTTATCATTATCATATAATTTTAAAAATCTAAATATTTCATTTTTTGTACTATCACTATCATTAAATATTTTCATTAATTTGGATTCCAAATCATTATTATCAATACTATCAAGGTTATCAATTAAGTCATATATAGTATTTTTTTGATAGATGTATTTTCTTATATGCTGTGATTTATCTATTTCGCCATCATTGCCTTTATCGATAGCTTCTATTGAAGCTTTAATATTAATAACTGTTTCCAAAATTTCATCATATTTATGCCCCATAACATTGAAAATCTTATTATCTGTACCTCTATCGGTACCATATTCAAATTTAGTATTTTTAGTTTTAAAATTATATGTAATTCTAATTAAAAAATTATGTGATGATAATGCTATTTTATCACTATTTATAATGATAATACTATATATATAAGGAGTTTTGCTAACAGAATTTTCATCAATTATTTTAATAATATTATTACAATTAGAGATACGTTTAGCATTTTTGTATACAGAATTCCAATATAATACAATAGAAAGTATACAAATTATAAATACAAATGCGATATTGAATAATATATCATAATATGCTATTTTTGAATTATAAACATCATATAGTTGATATTGTGTTGCATAATAATAAAATTGTATTATATTTTTTTCCTCAATATACTTATAAATAAATAATAACCCGGTTATTATAGCGGTTGCAAATATTAGATACTTTAAATAATCTACCATACTTCCCGAAGTTTCGTCGGGTGCTTTTTCAGCACTTAGTTTTACATCTCTGTTTTCTGAGAAATATTCCATAGCTAATATTGTACTCTACTTTTAATAAGATATAAATGTTATATTTTATTATATTATATTTGCATTCTTTTTTTCATTGCTGATTGTGTTAATATTTTTCCTGTAAGTGTAGAGTTTTCACTAATAATTCCGGATACTTCTTTGTCATCCATACCTGGTAATATAATTTTATATGATTTATATAATGTCGCTTCATCGCTATGTTTATAACTTTTATAAGCACCAATATAATAATTATCTTTTAATTTATATTTTTTTTTAATTTCATTATAATAATCATTATCAATGTGTTCTTTATTTGTTGAAAATTCTTCAACAACTTCTTTATCTGCAAAATTTTCAATTATGCCTTTTCTATATTTTCTTAATTTTTCTTGCAATATTAATGTTAATTCGCTCCCATAGTTATTGAATAAATTTTTAAAAGATGTTTTATTCAAAATTGCATTAAATACTGGCGTTAATTCTTCAAAAGGAGATTTTCCATTTACAAGCGCATCTCCGAGGATGGGTATGGGCCCCACTATAAGCCAAATAATCATCAAAAATAAAATTATAACAGTTATTATAAAAAATGCCCCAGCCCAGAATATCATCATAGAACCTGATGTAATAATATCATAAATATGTGAAGGACCACCTAAAACAGGAGAATCATAACTCATAGTAGAATGCAATGTAGTTTCTATATCTATTCCGAGCCAAGCCAAAAGTTTATAAAATAACCAAAATAAACCGTACATGACTTTTGATATTAGAATGTAAAGGCAAAAAATCCAAAAATATACTAAAATATTAACAGGATTTAGTTTAGCTGCCATATTTTATACACCTCTTTATTTAATTGAAGCATAATTATTGTGTATCAATTAAATATGTCTTTGTTTTAATTAATTCCATATGCTTTTTTTCCAAATTATTGAGATATATATTATATTCTTTTTTAATATCATTGACTAGATTATTAAAGATATCTTCGTGCTCTATATATTTAGATATAATACTTGAAAATATTTGTTCAACATTATCATCAAAATCTTTGTTATAATTGTTTTTCTTAAACAATGATATGATTTCGGATTCAATATATGTAATATCTGTAATTTTCGTAAAATCATTATGAAAATTATTATCTATCAATTCTTCAAATTTACTGTTAATTATATCAATAAATGACATAAATTAATATGTGATTAATGACATAATTATAAGACATTCATTCATTTTTTATATTAATAAGAGCAAAAGTTAATTATAGTTATATAAAAATTGATTATAGACATAATAATAAGTATTTTAATATTATGTCTGTGAACAAAAAAGCATGCATTAATTGTCCTAAAATGTTTTATAAAGGAACCGAGCAATCACCATTGCATTTTGGATTATCAGCCGAAGGCTATGATACTAATTCTTCAATGGAAGGTTATGATAAAAATTTGTGGGTTGTGGAAATAAAAAATAATAAAAAAGTATGGATTAGAAAAGATAGTATTGTCAGGATTACAAAAGAGGAACCTCTTATTAATGATGTAGACGAATCGCCATCTAATAATGAAATAAAGGAAAAAAATGCAAATAGTCCAACTGACTACAATATCTACATCAAATATAGATTATTTATATTAAAAAGTCAATCAAACAATAAAACAAATAAAAGCAATTTTGATTTAGTAAGATTAGAATGGCAAGAATTAAAAAAAGATAGTAAAAAACAAAAAGATGTTATGGTGGAAGCTAAAAAATGGTTTGAGGAAACAAAAGATTCTCTTCCTAAAAAAATAAGGCAAAAGCAAGTAAAAATTGATTGATAATATTTAAATATTAGACATATAATTATTATTATATTAATGAATATATTATCGTTGAACAAGAATAAAAACATTATTCTGATTGATTGTAGCTATTATATTTTTCATAGATATTTTGCTACATATAGATGGTTTAGTTTTCAAAAAATAGAGGTTGATATTGAAAATATTGTAGATAACGAAGTATTTATAACAGCATTTTATAAACATATTAATAATGATATTAAAAAAATGTGTAAATTTTGGAAAACAACAAAAGAAAATATAGTTTTGTGCAATGATTGTGTTAGAAGTGATATTTGGAGAAATGATTTATACGATAAATATAAATCAACGCGTACGCAAAAAACTAACTTCAATAAAAAAATATTTACTATATTTGCGGAATATATTAAGAAATTAAATATTAAAAATATATCATCAGACCGTCTTGAAGGGGATGATATTGTTTATATTACGCAAAAAAATATAAAAAATAATACTAACGAAAATATCATTATTATTACAAATGATAACGATTTCTTACAATTAGTTGATATTAAAGTTCTTGTTTATAATATGCAGTATAAAGAATTGAAAACGCGTGGTTATGATGACCCTAAAATTGATTTACAGTTTAAAGCTATATATGGTGATAGAAGTGATAATATTCCTAAAATTTCAAGCAGTATAACCAAAGATAAAGCTATAATGCTTGCTAAAATGTCTAATGAAGAAAGAAGCGCTTTTTTAGAAGAAAACAATATAATTGATAAATATAATTTTAATATGTCACTTGTATCATTTGAAAAAATACCAGATAAATATATTGATAAATATTTTAGTAATATTACAATTAAGCTAGAATAAAAATGTACCATTATAATAAAAAATTGATAATTATTATTTTTATATTTATCACCAATCTATCTGATGGATATGGCTTGTTGCAAACTCGTCCCCGATAACACCACCCCCGAAGCCGAAATTGCAAGACTTGCATATTGTAACTGCTGTGAAGCCCACAAGAATAACAAACCGAGCACACTTGATGTTTGGACGGAATTGCCAATGGACCATGCGGCTCCTAGCATTACCAACAAAAACGTACATGGTATGCTAAAATGCCAATGCGACTGTCGTCACAAAGCGAGATTTATCTGCCGCAAGTATTGTATAGCTTAAATATCATTACATATTTATATATTTATATTTTTTATCTGTTATAAAATAATATGATAATAATTAAGAATACGTGTGAACTAAATGAAAATGAATTGATAGCGTGCAATGAGTTAATAAAACAGAGCTTTACATCCAGTCGTATTAATACATATGAAAAAACATTATTATATTATAGTGATAATATTATTGTAGGATTTTTGGGCATAAGCCATGATAATTATTTGAATCAACTATGTGTTGATACAAATCATAGAGAAAAAGGTTATGCAACCAAATTATTGAATAAGGCATTTGATATACTAAATGGTACTATATATCTTTTTGTTGATAAAAATAAATCAAATACATATTTTTTAACATCCTTTTATAAAAAACATGGCTTTATTATAGAATATCAAAATAAAGAAGAAATTAAAATGTATAAATAATATGTATATTATTATAAAATAATGGTTGTTTATTCATCACAACCTTTCATTGGCTACAATAATAATGATCAGAACTGTATAGTAAGAGTTTTGCATACTTATAATGATCAAATAAATATAATAAATAATAAGGCTTTTTGGGCTAAAAAAGAATTAATATATTTGAGAACAGTATATCATTATATTCATAATAAATATTGGTTATTATCTATAATAATAATATTGTTATCGTCTCTGTTAACAATTATTGAATCTATAAAACTAATATTCATAGATTCAAAAAATAAATATTCAGAAATTAAAAATAGTACATCATATGAATATAATGAAAATAGATTAATTAGTAGCATAAGTAAACATAATTTGGATTGGAATTTATCATGTGATTTATTATCGCTATTTACAGGTGGTATAATAACATTAATAATGAGTTTAATTAGATTTAATAAATATCAAGTTAAATTAGAATTGATAAGTAATAGATTATTGCAAATTACTAATTACGAAACCAGTATTAATCAGCTAAAATATAAAATTGAAAATAATATAAATATACCGGATATAAATAATGAAATTATAACTTTGGATGAGAATATAAGTACTAATAGTGAAATGAAAAAATTATTATCAGAAAATAAGGAAAGAGATTTGAGATTTTTGGCAGAAAGAATAATAACACACGGACCCGAATATAATGTTTGCTATTATAAATTAAGAGATATTATATGTTGTATAAGAAGACGCGATGATTATAATGATGAAGATGATGTAGATTTTAAAAATAAAAAAAACTTTACAATTGGGGCAACGCTTGTAAATAAAAATTGATAATATTAAATTATTTTATTTTATTAATAATGGAATTTATTAACGTTTACATCGACGGATCTTGTATTAACAATGGGAAGGAAAATGCAGTAGCTGGTTATGGTGTATATTTCAAAGAAGATGATGAAAAAAACGAATATAATAGAGTAGAGGGTAAACAAACAAATAATACAGGGGAGTTAACAGCATTTATAAGAGCATTAGAGATTTTGAAGGATAAAAATATTAGAATTAATATTTATACAGATTCGGAATATGTAATTAAATGCGCAGGATATTATACAGCAAGACTTGCAAAGAATGACTGGAAAACACAAACAGATAAAGTTCCACCAAATTTAAAGTTATTGAAAAAAATCCACGAACTTATGAATAAAGAAAATAAAGAAAATATTAAATTACATCATATCAAAGCCCATACTAATTTTGAAGATGAGCATTCAATAGGGAATTATAATGCTGACAGGTTAGCTAATTTGGCAATCGGCGTTGATGTTAAAGATAAAGTTGTAAATAAAAAGAATTATATAACAGTATCTTATAATTATAAAGATGACGTAAAAAAATTAGGCGCTAAATGGGATAAAGATGAACGAAAATGGTATTACGATGATGATATCAGTGAAGAAAATAAAATTGCAATTGGTGTTATTGAATTATCCTGTATTGAGAATAAAGATTTGCCACCAATTATTGAAGAATCTGAAAAAGTATATATCAAAATCCCTTTTAAAAGTAAAGACCAAGTAAAAAAATTGGGTGCAAGATGGGACCCCGCTCTAAAATCATGGTATTACCTTTCAAATAATACAAATAAGGATAAAATTATCAAATTAGGTAACAGTATTTAATTCCAATATTCTTTTAATATGATTTAAGTTAATAAGAGGTAATATAGGACAACATTCCCATAAATGAGTTTTAAGGAATGTTTGTATTTTATATTTTTTCGGATACATATGGAATAATCCCATATATATATCATCCATATATTTTTTATATTTAGGTTTTAAAAGGTGAGAACTTTCTTTCGGCAATACAATAAGTAATTGCATATTTGGTGATACAAAATTATTATTACTATTAATAATAGGTTCTTCGTATGCGATAGAATGGTTGGTTAAATCTTTTAAAGTAGGTGGATAGTTGTATGGATAGAACCATTCACAATCTATATCAGAGCCTTTATAATAAGCATATACCCAATAAATCCCTTTTATATAATTATTACAAGCATTAAACATATCGGTTGAATCCAATGTAATATTGGTGTTGAATATTTGCTTATAATATTCTTTGTGCCAATTTCCTGGATTATTATAAATATAATGTGATAAGCTATCTTTATTTTTTAACGCATAACAATCGCTCGGCAATTTAGCATCACCCATTATTCTTTTATTGATGTATTTTTCACAAACATAATGTATATCCTTATCTTCTGACGTAGATAAGTATTTAAATATAGACTTTAATGTATTATAATTTATTTTTCCGTTACATATCAACAATCCATATTGTTTAATTGATATTTTTGTAGCAGATATTAATTTATCAATTCCATCTGTTTTGAGTTCAATCGTCAACAAATGTGGAATGAAATCATTACCCAGAATTGATGTCATTGTACAATAAGTTTCAATAATATCAATATCATTATAGCCTTCATATGATATTTCCATATTCCATTTTTCTTTAACTTCGCATAAAATAGCATTTTTAAGATTATCTATATTTAAATAATTGAATATGATATCACCTGTATCTCTATCCTTTGTTTCTCTCATTAAAAATATTTTCTTTTTATGTGAAATTAATGACAATATAATCAAATCTGCATCTAGACCGTTTATAATAATATTATTGTAGTCATTTTCTACTTTTAATTTTTTAAATATTTTATGTTCTCCTTCACCAGTTTCATTACTTCCACTATATATAATATCTATTGGAAATGTAGAATATCTTATTTTTTTATTGATAAAAACATTTAAATTATTCATGAATTGCGTACCGGGCGTAATTGCATTTGTATCCCATTGTGGTTTTTTGGTAATGTGTTCATCGTCAATAACGTTTCTGTGTATAGATAAGTAACGTCGCTTTCGTTGCTGGGACATTTTAGCTGCTGGTGCAACCCCATCAGCGCATATTATATATTTTTTTGCTTTATAAACTTCTATATAATGTAAAATTTTATTCCAAACACCTTCAATAATTTTATCTTCGACATCGACAATATCCTTTTCATATATTAATTCCTGCGCCACATTATGAATAATACCATTAAAATCTATACAATATATATCGGTATTTTCTGGTTTTTTGCTACTAACAACATTATTATACTTTTGTGATAATTTGTAAAAATAATAAGGAATCCCCATTTTAATATTTAAGCTAATAAATATTTATATGATAATCATTTTTTATTTTTCTTGATATCTAATTAGAGAATATAATGTATAAAAATCGTAGCCCACAAATAAGTTTAAACGCTTTATTTTTTGGTTCTGAGCAATCTAAGTATGCTGGTATTGCATTATTTGGTACTATATTTGTATTATGTTTAGCTATATTATTTTCCAGTAGTAAAATACCTATTGATCAAAGACTTGCATTTGTTATATTTATAATGATTATATCTATACCATCTATATTAATGTCCTTATTTGAATTAACGTGTATAGTAACTGGCGGAAATATGAATACCCGATGGTGGTGTTGGTTACTTGCATGGGTTATATCAGTTGTTATAATATTATACTGTTTAATGATTATTTTATCATTATTAATGTCTATGTCTAGCTTTGAAATAGCTAACCAGAGAGCTGATAACAATATAGAAAATAATAAAATTGATTCTAAAACTGCTGATGAATATGCTAAAAATGTAATTAAACAATATGAAGATGATATAGCCAAAACAAAAGGTAATAATAACACTGTCAATGATGATTTTAATCATGAAAGTCACGAAGAACCTGCGCATATGCAACATCAAGAACCTGCGCATATGCAACATCAAGAACCTGCGCATATGCAACATCAAGAACCTGCGCATATGCAACATCAAGAACCCGCGCATATGCAACATCAAGAACCTGCGCATATGCAACATCAAGAACCTGTTATAAAAAATACAATATCTGGATTTGACAGTTATGATACTGAAAGTTCTTATTCGCCCGTTTAATAATTAGTTTTTTTTATAAATATATTTAAGAAATCGTTTAATATATTATTATAATGTTGAGTAATGAAAAAAAAAGAGGATGAAATTAGTAAAAAGAATGGTTATTTTAGGCCTCAAACTTGTAGAAATTGTGGGTTAAATGGTCATTTATATAAAGATTGTCCTCATCCTATTATGAGTTTTGGAATCATTTGTTATAAAATAATTGATGGTAAAATTAAATATGTTATGATACAGCGGAAGGATAGTTTATCTTTTATGGAGTTTGTTAGAGGTAAATATAATGCCGAGGATCAAAATTATTTAAAACAACTAATTGAGTATATGACAGAAACCGAAAAACACATGATTATGAATAATAGTTTTGATCAAATATGGAATTATACATGGTGTCAATTACATCATACTAATTTTAAACAAACTAAGGAATATTTGGATTCAAAAGCCAAATTTGAACATAATATTAATAATAATATAAAATATATATTAGCCATTAAAAATGCTAAAAATAATTATACAGAACAAGAATGGGGATTTCCTAAGGGTAGAAAAAAAATAAAAGAGTCTGATATTGATTGTGCTGTCCGAGAATTCTGCGAGGAAACACAATTACATAAAGATGATATTTCAATCAATACGAGTGTTATACCTTTTCAGGAAATATTTTTTGGCACAAATAACATATTGTACAAACATGTATATTATGTAGCAAAAATTATTAAAGATGACGCTGAGTTACTTATTAATAAGACATGTATGGAGCAAATTAGAGAGGTTAGGGCTTTAAAATGGTTTACTTATGATGAGGTTCTAAGCCACATTAAAACACACAATGTTGAAAGAATTAAAATATTTAAAAAAGCACATAGTATTATAAGTAGTTTATTATAATATATCTTTATTTTTAATAGGATAATGTTAAAAGGCAAAACAGCCAATAAAATTGTTTGTCCAGAAGGAACAGAGATTAATCCTGTATCTGGGAGATGTGTTAAAATATGTGTTAAAGGAAAGGTTAGAGATGTTAAAACTGGGAAATGTGTTAAAGATACTAAGATAGAATGTCCAGAAGGAACAGAGATTAATCCTGTATCTGGAAGATGTGTTAAAATATGTGTTAAAGGAAAGGTTAGAGATGTTAAAACTGGGAAATGCGTTAAAGATACTAAGATAGAATGTCCAGAAGGAACAGAGATTAATCCTGTATCTGGAAGATGTGTTAAAATATGTGTTAAAGGAAAGGTTAGAGATGTTAAAACTGGGAAATGCGTTAAAGATACTAAGATAGAAAAATTAGAACCCATGATAATATCTAAATCGTCTAGTCCGACATCATTTTCTTTATATTACCCGGATTTAAAAGATGATGATTTTCCTAACAAAATTTCTAGAAACATGAATTTTGCTATTCATAAAATACCTAAATTTCCTATTATTGAAAATATTGAAGATTTCAATAATGTTGCTGATAAATTATGCGGTTCTTTTGAAACATCGTTATATCAACATTTCGTTAGTCAATATATATCTTATAAAACACCTTATAATAGCATATTATTATATCATGGAGTTGGTGTTGGCAAAACATGTTCAGCAATAACAATGTCAGAATCTCTATTAACTGCACATGATAACAAAGAGCCTATGATTTGGGTTATTATGCCACAATCATTGAAGCAAAGTTTTAAATCGCAGATTTTTGATATAGATACTCATACATTTGAAAACATTATGAATCAATGTACAGGAGATACTTATGTAAAACTATTAAATATTTATAAATCATCATTTGATAATAAGAAGTTACTTAATACTGAATTAAAGAAAATATTAAAAAATAGATATAGATTATTTACTTATGACGGATTTGCCAAGTATATAATAGATAATTATGAGGATAAAATAGTTGAAAATAAAGTTATCATTATAGATGAAGCACATAACATAAGAAGTACAAATAAAAAAGATAAAGATTCTTATATCGCCTTAACAAATATATTAAGTTCGGGTGTAAATAATAAGCTAGTTTTATTATCAGCAACACCTATGTATAATGAACCAAGAGATATACTTGATTTATTTAAATTAATGTTGTTAAATGACAAACGTAAAAATATAATTACAAAATATGCAAAAATATTTGGTAATCAAAAATTAATTATCGATGATACTGTTGTTGAATTGATTAAAAAGCTATCTTCAACATATATATCATATCTAAGAGGTAAAAATCCATTTACTTTTGCATTAAAATTAAATCCTGAGAATAGTGGAATTAGTGTATTAAAGAAAACTCCTATTAAAGACCCTTCTAATAAAGCTATACCAACAAATGAGTTAAAATGGATAGATAATATTGATAATGGTATTGTAACGGCAAAACTTAGTTTATCACAAAAATCTAAAATAGAAAAATTAGGATATAATAAAGAAAAAATAGACGAGAGCGAAAGTGATGATATATCAGAAGATAATGAATCTCCTGAAAATAAAAACCAAAACATGAAATTATTGCAACCGATGAATATAGTATATGATGATGAAATTGGTAATAAAGGGTTCTTCACTTTTTTCACAAAAACGAGAGATAGCGATCCGTTACTTGTTAAATATAATAAAAAATATGAAAATGCCTTAATGCCTGATGAAAGTAAATTGGGTAAATATTCTGGAAAGTTTATGAATATATGCAATATAATAAAAAAATCAAAAGGAGTAATTGTTATATATTCTAGATTTGTATATTCTGGTATATTACCATTTGCTATATGTTTGGAACATATGGGTTTTACAAGAGAAGGTACAAATAATATACTAAATAATGCTGAAATAATTAAAGACAAACCCGTATATGATAATATTAAATCACCAAAGTATTGTATATTAACAAGTGATAATAAAGAGATTATGGGTTCTACACAAATAGATACTTTAATAAGAAAAATAAATAAGCCAGAAAATATAAATGGTGAATTAGTTAAAGTTATACTAATAACACCAGTGGCAAGTGAAGGACTTAGTTTTTTTAATGCTCGCGAAATACATTTAATTGAACCATGGTACCATTTTAATAGACCTGAACAAATTATCGGCAGAGGCATCAGAAATTGTAGGCATCAAAATTTACCACTTGAAGATAGAAATACTACTGTTTATTTACATGCTAGTATAAATGATAACGAAAATAAGGAAACAATAGATATTCATGCTCTCAGAATATCAACGCGTAAATACATTGATAGCATTAAGGTAGATAAAATTATAAGAGATAATGCCCTTGATTGTATATTGATGAAAAATATAAATTATTTTCCCAAATCAATATTTAATATTGGAAAAGTAAAACTCAATACTTCACAAAATCAAATATATGAATATGATTTTGGAGATAATGATAGATTTGAACCAGCGTGTTATGACAAAAAAGAGGATTTAGACACGGATGGATATAATAGCGAGGCTTATAAACATCTATTGAAACGAACACAAAATTCTTTGAAAGGATTATTATCAGAATATATTAAGAATGGGATTTTTTATATTGTTTATGATGATATCAAAAAAAAACTAGACATTGATGAGGAATTATTAATATATACTATTAGAAAATCAATATATCCATTTATAATTATTCATGATTATTATATTATTATACATAAAGATGGTATTAAAATAATTAAAAATGTTAGCAGAAAAATAAATAAATTAAGTATAATATTTACCAGCGAAGAGAAAATAGTAAAAGAAATTAGTGATACTAAATCGCCGAATATTGAAAATGTAATTAAGAATATTGTTATTGATACCAAAAACAAAAATAGTACTACTATATCAATGTATTTAAATCTAGATAATAAGCAATTTATATCTTTAATACAATTGATATTAACAAATAAAAGTAGTGATGATAGAATAATATTCTTAGAGAAGTGTTTGTACGACCAAGGAGTATTAATAAGAAAAGAGGAAATACCTTCTTATAAAAAGAATGATAATAAATATATAGGATATATAAATATATACGATACAACCAATAAAGATAATAATATGGATAAGCTAGATATTAATCTTCATGTCAAGGATACAGATGTATTTAATATGGATATTACTAAACGAGAAAGGGATGAATTTGCTAAAATGCGAAAGATACCTTATAATTTACCAACAGATATGTCATTGGAAGAAATGCCTTGGGGATTCTTAGAACCTTCTAAAAGCAAGGATACATTTATAAATAAACTTAAAATTTTCTCAACAGAAATTGGAAAGGGTAAGAAAACTGGGCGCGTATGCGAAACATATAATGATACCTACCATAATAAATTCTTAAATCAAATAAATAAAACAAATGGCGATAATTACAAATTCAAAAACAAGCCAATATTATGTAATCATATTGCAAATAAATTATTAGAAAAAAATAAATTATTATTATTACCATTATATAAACCTAAATAGTTAAAACGATTATTCCTTTGTAAGTATCCTTATTATATGATATGATTGCTTCATTATACTCAATTGATTTACCAAATAAGAAAGATATAAATAATGCTGTTCCTTTATTCCATCTATTATTAACAATACCGGACATGACTTCTGAACTTTTTGTTATACCGAAAACCTTACTAAATTCTTTTTTTGAAACGAAGTCAATTAATTTTTCTTTAATATTATCTTTAAAGTCGTCAAAAGTATTAGATTCTTTCATAATTACATCTAATGGTTTTAATATAGTTTTTTTTTGTATTTTTTTAGGTTTTAATGTAATATTTTCTACTTGAACCTTTTCTTGAATAACTGGTTCAATATAATTTATATTTTGCGTAAACTTATTATATGCACTAATATTATCCGGTTTCCATAATGTACTATTGTCATTAGAGTGACTTATTTTGTCATATAATATTTTAATCATAATTATTATATATACTAATAATACTTTCTATATCATTTTTTATGTTATTATATAATTTTCGTATTTTAATTCATTTTCATAAAGATTGTAAATTAATGTATTTTGTTTACTAAACTTTTTCTTTAACAAATAAAATTTCATACTTGATGAGAATTTCTGTTTTGTATTATTTCCGGGTTCTGTCTGTATTACATTAGTATCGTCTTTTTTTGTATCTTCTTTATCGGTATTATCAATTGTGTTATTTAACAAATTTTTCATTAATTCATATTTACTTATTTCATTTTGTGATTTTATACAAAAAGAAATATAATTATTCAATTTCACGAGGTTATCTTTTGATAACCAGTTTAAGTTTAAAAAAATCCCATTATTATTTTTCGTATAATTAATATTACAATTTTTTATTATTTTAAATAGTTCAGTTATTTCATTATGTGTCAATTTAATAGCATTGCTTTTTATTAATTTACATAATTCATGTTTGTTCATTTTTAATATATAATATTTTTATATATTTATATATTAAATATCGTCAAAATCATCTAAATCCTCATCTAAATCTTCTTCTAAACCTTCCTCTAAATTTTCTAAATCGTCATCTTCATCATCATCATCGTCTTCATCTTCATCTTCATCTTCATCTTCATCGTCTTCATCATCGTCTTCTTTTAATGATATCGCATCTATTTTTATTTTTTTAATATCATCATCTTCGTCATCTTCTTCATATTCTTCATCGTCGTCTTTGTTTAAAATTTCTATGAAATCATCTTCATCGTCTTGGTCTTCAAAATCGGATTGATTGTCTTCCTCTGTATCTTCTGTGATTACAACGACTTCTTCTTTATCTTTAATAATTTTACCAACAATAGATATCATTTTATCATAAAGAGTGAATTTTTTTCCACATACGCGAACATTTACATTGTCTCCGATATTGACATCATCAATATTTATCTCAGATTGTATCCCAGATGTAATGCGTGGGATAATAACTTCAAGTATAGACATATCTTCGAATGTACCAATTGCTCTGAGCCCTAAATTATTTTTAGCTTTAATGACACATTTAATTATAGAGTCTTGTGTTGGGTTACATATTTCCGCGATACAACTTAAATCATATGCTATATTTCCGTTTAAATGAGACTCCTTGAAATACCCAGCAGTTCGTTTGATAATTTTGATACTATCTTTTTTAATGAATCCGTGTTTACTACAATTATTTTCAAGGGTTGATTTTATTTTCAATAATATTGTATTGTCAAAGTTTTTATTAAACTCATTCGGCGTTAAAATTACAGTAGTATTAAACTTGATTGGCATAAACATTGTTGACATTACTATTGTAATATAATCTATAAGAATATATCATTTTTTTTATTTATATATAAAAATTGATATATAAATCTATAATGTCTTTATTTATTAGAGACACAATATGGAAATTACCAAAGATCATTCTATATTTTCTATAATTGATAAACATTATTCCCTAATTGAAGAAGATTGCGAAACATATATTAAATTTACTAATGCATTAAATTGGAGTGATAGTGCATATGAAAATTTTATAAATGTTATGAAATCTTCTAATTATGGCGAAGAAATAGATAAACAGAAGCTAGAAATATACTGTGATGAAACAGTATTGAAAGTATCTGGAAATACTAACATTATTAAATATTGTCATAATTCCAAGTATAATAGTAAAAATTTTGAGTGGTATAAAAACAAAGTAATATCAAAGGATATTGTTGATGATTTATTAGACTCTAAATTAAATTTTTATTCTATTAAAAGCAACTTATCATCTGACGCGAGCATTCCTGTTAATTGGAATGATATAAGAAAATTTTATAAAATTACAAAAAAAATAAAATACACCGACCCTGACACAAATATAAAGTATATAGTTAGTATAACAAAGGGAAACGGCTTAGAATACGATGAAGCAAATGATACGGACATGTATTATAACTTGAATTATTCTGGTATATTATCATCAACCCAGAAATACGAGTTTTATATTGATATAACAAAAACAGATAAAGATTATATATTACCTTCATTAATCAAAATGGAGCAAGCATTGTATTTATCAACATATATAATATCTAAAACGCAACAACAGGATATTATCAAAAATTACTATGAACTTGTTAAAAATGATATTACAATTAAGTCATATAACAATAAAAATCCCAATAAACCACCATTAATGACGCCTAAACCGGTTACATTGGAAAAAATAAATGTTCTCAATCCCGATGAATATGGTATTGTTAGTATATTATCAGAATATACTGTTACTGAAAAAGCAGATGGTGAAAGATTACTTATGTATATTAATGATGCAGGGAAGGTATATCTAATTAATAACACATATAGAGTTACAGACACGGGGATTACATCTATCAAAGAGTTAAACAACAGTTTAATTGATGGCGAATATATTTCATGTAACAATCGGATTGATAATTCATCAAAAGGTTTATTTGCCGCATTTGATATTTATTATTATGGTGGTGAAAAGATTACATCTTTGCCATTGATTGATAATAATAATAGCATTAAAACAAGATATAAATATTTATTGCAAACTGCTGCTGGTATGAAAAAAACAGAATATTCAATTGACTATATTGTAAAAGAACATCTATATAATAAGGATATTTTAATGGATTGTGATGAAATATTATCAGGAAAAAAGCAATATCCTTATGATATTGACGGGTTAATATTCACACCCGCGAAATTAGCATTATATTCGTATTATGCTAATAAGGCGATGCCAATAACTGATAATGTTAAATGGGATAGGGTATTTAAATGGAAACCTCCTGAACAGAATACGATTGATTTCTTAGCAAAGCAGGCGCGAACTACAACTATCGATGGTATAAAATACAAAGAGTTTTTGTTATATGTAGGATATAATGCGTCTCAGTGGGAACCTTATACAATAGACGAAGCTTTGAAGATTGCATATAATAAGGAATATAGATTGATGACACAAGATAAAAAGAGAACATATATGCCTAAATTATTCCAACCAAATATATATTATGAGAAAGGTATTGAAAAAATGTTAGTAAAATCAGATTCTAATGGGAAAGTTAGATGTGAAAATGGTGATATACTCGAGGGTGATGTAATAATAGAATGTATTTATAATATGGATCGTAAGATTCCTGCAAACATGAGATGGAGTCCAATGAGATTACGGGAAGATAAAATACGGATTTATAAAATGGGAGAATTATCAAAAACGGCTAATGATATGAGTGTTGCAATTAATATATGGCGTTCTATTCATAATCCGGTAACGGAAAGTATCATTAGAGGAAATAAAGAGGTTGTAAATATGGATGTAAACGATAGTGAAAGCGAGAGATTATTAGAAGCCGATGATGTATATTATTCTAGAAATGTACCAAGAGATGCGATGTTTTCGTATAATATGCTTCAATTTCATAATTTGGGCATCAAGAGAATGCTTTATAAGAAACCCAGTAGTAAAAATAGTTTAATTGAGTTAGCATGTGGAGAAGGCGGTGATATGTCAAGATGGATTGATAATGGATATAAATTTATTCTCGGCATTGATTTGGTTAAAAATAATATATATGGTCCTCGCACAGGAGCATACAGCAGAATGTTAGAAAATAGGAAACGATTTTTCAGAAATCATAATGTCAAAGACAAAATATCATTTCCCAATATGGTATTTGTAGCAGGTGATTGTGGAAAAAATATTAAAGATGGCGAATGTTCTTTATCGATTGATGACCAAGACAGTTTTAATGTATTACAAAATGTTTTAAATAAAAAGCGCAATGATATGCAAAAACATTATTCTAATATTATTGGTCAAGGCGCTAATGGGTTTGATGTTTGCTCGTGCATGTTCAGTATTCATTATTTCTTTAAAAGCGAAGAAACATTGGATACCTATTTGAATAATGTAAGCTCATTGTTGAAAAACAATGGAACTTTCTTCTGTACTTTCATGGACGGTAAAAGAATAGAAGATGAAATAAACGGTAATGGAGGAGATATGATTGAAGGTGTTAAAAATACTGAAATTGATATTAAAAACAAGGTACCTATTTGGGCGATTATTAGAAGATATAATAAGGATGCAACTGATAGATATAATAAAAAGATTGACGTGTTTATCGAATCAACAAGCAAATTTATACCAGAATATTTAGTATCATATGAATTATTAGTTGAAAAATGTAAAAGTCATAAATTAGAATTAGTAGAAAGCGAATTGTTCTCTGAATACTTCAATAAAATTAAATCAGAAATCCCAGACGATGATAGTGATAAGGAGGCTATCCATAAAATTGTCATGGAATTGGATAAGGACCCGGTACAGAAGAAGTTTAGTTTCTTTAATAGATGGTGTATATTTAAAAAGGTTTAATTAAGAGATTCGTATATAAGAGTATATTTATTTTTTTATTTATAATTAAGATGATTTTATTTTATAGCCCTCAATGTAATCATTGTAACATGTTAATAGATAATATAAAAAGATATGATAAGGATAAGAAAATTAAGCTGGTTTGTATAAATGATTTAATTTCGGAAAAAATAGACATAGAAAAGAAAATACATTCTGTACCAGCATTTATGTTAATGCCTTCAAAGGAAATGTTGTATGGTAAGGAAGTTTTTGATCATTTGATAATGCCAGGTAGAGGAATATTGTGTGGTGGGCAAAGTACTCGCATTGAAAGACCAACTAAGAATAACCAAGATATAGACGATATGAATGCAACAAAACCATTAGATATTAAAGAAAATCCAGATGAACCATCAGCGTTTGTATTAAGTGGTTTTAATTTTTCAGATAAGTTTTCGTCCATTGATGAAGAAAATAAGGCTGAATGTGGCGACAAAGGGTATAATTGGGATTATATTACTAATGATAAGAATATATCTGATGAAGTCGGTAGTGTAGCAATATCAGAAAGTGAAGGAAAGAAAATGCCTTCATTAGATGAACTTAAAAAATTAAGAGATAATATTAAATTTGACTAATGAAAACATATAAGGAATATCACCAATATTTTTATATAATATAGGAAAAAATGTCAAATCAATATGTCTTTAATCAGTATTATATAGACCTCATTAAAAGACTTAAAAAAACAGCGAAGGTAATAAAAGATGACGATAAAGATAATACGAATTATGAATTAGCGAAGACTATTACAAAATCTATTAAAAATAATTATGTTACCCTTGACAAATCGTCAGACGAATATATTGTATATGTAAATAAATTACCAGAAGAGGTATGGAAAACTTACATTGAGGTTGAAGAAGATAAAATTGGCGAATGGTTTGAAATGGACGAAGTCAAAGATGTTGAATTATATCAAAGTATATCTATATCAAATATTCGTACAATAATTAAAGATGATTACTTGTGTCATCATTTTATAAGTGTGTTTTATTTATTTAAAAATGAGTTAAATGAAGAACAAGTCAAGAAATACGTTTCTATACTACAAGAATCATTTAAAGAAGATTTATACGAAGGTATTGAAAATGAACAACATAAAACTCTTTTATTGAGATTAAATGAGTTAAAAAAGAAGAATATCAAAACTAAAAGTGGTGTAAATATGGCTGGGATGGAAGATACTATGCTCGGTAAATTAGCAAAAGAAATCTTGGAGGACGTTGATGTTGATAAATTGCAACAATCAATGGGTGATAAAGGTGATTTGCTACAAGCTATTGGAGATCCTGATAGCGGTTTTAGTGATCTCATCTCAAATGTTAGTAGAAAAATGGCTACGAAGATATCAAATGGTGAATTGAAACAAGAAAATCTATTACAAGACGCCATGAAATTTGCTTCTACGATGCCTGGATTATTTGGAGGAAATCCAGGAAATCCAGGAAATAAAGGTAATAATCAGCAAAAAGATATGATGAATATGATGAACATGATGAATAATATGATGAATAATAAAGAAGGCATGGGTGCATTTAATGATATGATGGGTGGAGATAAAGGAAAAAAAGCTGGTAGCAAAGCTGGTAGCAAAGCTGGTTTCAATAAAAATGCGTATAGAAAAGCGATGGCCGCAAATAAACTAAAATCTAAATTGGCTAAACGTAGACAAGAGAACCAAGAAGTTTCTGATGAATAAAAATAATGTAAATATTTAGAGTAATAAACAAAATGTTTTGGCTAGACAATATATCTGAATTAATGAATCCTATAATTATACCAGATATAAACATGACAATTGAAGAAAAAATTAATGCTATTATAAGAGCAATTATATTTGTCGGGTTAATATGTACCCTGGTATTTAATGATACGCGATATATATTATTTATTATCATTATAATGATAGTTTCAATATTAATTATTAATTATCAATATGATAAAAATAAGAAAATAGAAAAGTATTTAGACTTAAATGATTTAGATATAGTAGATAATAAAAAATGTATCAAACCGACTGGAAATAATCCTTTTATGAATCCCAACATATTAACTACAAAAAAAGGAAATCAAGAATATGGCGCGTGTTCTATACATAATAAAAATATTAATAAAAATATTAATAAATACTTTTATGAAAAAATATTTAGAAATGCCGATGATATATACGATAAATCAACATTAGATAGACAATTTTATACTGTTCCTTCAACTACCATACCTAATAATAGAGAGAAACTAGGAGATTGGCTTTACAATAGAGGCCCGTCATGTAAAGAAGGCAATAGTTCAAAATGCTATAATAATTTATATAACGATATTAAAAATAGTGTACAAATTTAGTCTTTGGAATAATTTTCGTAAAACCCTTTTTTTTCTAAGAATTCTATTTTTATATAAATAAATAATATTTTTAATATTTAAATGAAGGAAAAAATCAGTATAACTTATTCTCATCAGGTAAATGATGATGATACTAATGAAAGCAAAATAGAATATAATAAATATTCTAAAATGCCCGATAATATTGAAAAGTTGTTAACGTATAAAAAGATTGTTAAAAACGACTTAAATGGGGTGAAAATAACAAACGACGAGACATTTAATGAATTATATAAAAAAGATAGTGATGTTAATGAAGTAGTTGGGCATAGTAATAATAAAAAGGATTGGGATGTGCACGAATATACCAATTATAATTTAGATAAAACGTATAAAAAAGAATATGATAATATTAAACTAGACATTAATTATGATATGTTGGAAAAATATAAAACTAAACATTTAACCTATAAATAAAATTTTTATATATTATTTAAGAATAGATAGATAATGAGTAAAAATACTTTTGACGGATCAACCAATATATGCAATGATGGTTGTTGGAAAGTTGCCAAGGAATTACATAACAAAAAAATAGAGGGCTATAATATATATCCTAATAATCCCGTTGATTGTACTAGTCCACACGTTAGGATGTCTGATATGTATTTAAATCACACCAATCTAAGAGGGCGCCCAGGCTATGGTTTGGCCGACGATTGTTTAATTGATAATTATTCATCTTTAAGAAATGACCCTTCTATGTTGACACATGATAAATGTAAAATACAATTATTTAGTCGTATATTTACATCGGGTCCCAATCTTAGATGCGGTAAAACACATATCGGTAAAGAATTGGAGTTAATAGAAGGAGAGGATACTAATACGGTTAAGTGTAGAAAACAAATTATGGAAGAAGAAATGAATAATATGATGCCTTTACTTGATTGTGTAAAAGATGTACAAAATCATGAAAATATCGTACCTATATGGGTTAACGGAGGTGAGGATACTCGGTCTTATATAAATAGAGCCGAATTCAATAAAAACTGCAATTGGGGGGGTAGAAAAAACAATATTTCAACATAATTAAAAAAATCTTATATTATAGAAGATATGAGTTTTAATAGAA